>Ga0302248_1000058_pt1 | contig 128013 bp, 111 predicted proteins | sample AAG_UR_Leu_MG_FD_193528 | JGI IMG/M metagenome (GOLD analysis project Ga0302248, IMG submission 193528) | Enriched activated sludge microbial communities from anaerobic digester in WTTP, New Holstein, Wisconsin, United States - AAG_UR_Leu | ecosystem: Engineered > Bioreactor > Anaerobic >...
CCGATGATGAGGCGGCCTTTACAGTATTAGGGGCTATCGCGCTGCAAGGGGTGCGGCTGGCGGCGCCGACGCTGGGTGAGAAGTTCATGGTCTTTGGTTTGGGATTGGTGGGGCTTCTTACTGTGCAACTCCTGCGGGCGAGCGGGTGCGGGGTACTGGCCGCGGATATCAGCCCGGCGCGGTTGCGGCTGGCGGCTGGATTCGGGGCTGCGGTCGTGGATCTGGGCCAGGGGACCGACCCGGTCGCGGCGGCTATGGCCTGGACGGGTGGGCGGGGGGTAGATGGGGCGCTTATTGCTGCCTCGGCCAAGGGAGACGATATCGTCCACCAGGCGGCCCAGGCCTGCCGGACGCGCGGGCGGATTGTTCTGGTGGGTGTGGTGGACTTGGGCTTGCGGCGGGATGATTTTTACAAGAAAGAGCTTACCTTTCAGGTTTCCTGTTCCTATGGGCCAGGACGTTATGACGAGCGGTATGAGCAAGGGGGGCAGGATTATCCTTTTGGTTTTGTACGCTGGACGGAACAGCGTAATTTCGAGGCAGTTTTGGAGGCGATGAAGGAGGGGAGGCTGCGGGTGAAGGAGCTGATCACCCACCGGATGAGCCTGGAAGAGGCTGCCGAGAGATACGAAAAGGTGCTGCATGATCCGGAGGCGCTGGGGATTCTGATTGAGTATCCGACCCTTCGAGCCCTCGATACACTCGGGACAGGCTCGGTTCAGGGCACCCTTCGACAAGCTCAGGGTGACAACGAAGATGTCATGGTGCGCTTGTCGAACCATGACGATAACTCTGATGAAATTAATAAAAGATCGGCTAATAGTGCCCCTCGACAAGCTCAGGTTGACAATAAAGTGGGGCGGGGTGATAGGATTGGAGTCGGGGTGATCGGGGCAGGGAATTATGCCCGATCTATTTTGCTGCCTGCCTTGGCGCGGACCAAGGCTAGGCTGATGGCGGTTGCCGATATCAACGGGGTGGCTGCAGGCCATGCCGCAAGGAAGTTCGGTGCGGGAAAAGCAATCACCGACTATCATGAAATCTTGGGCGATCCGGCGGTTCAGGCCGTGTTTGTTCTGGTGGGGCATCATCTCCATGCCAGATTTGTCTGTGAAGCCTTGGCGGCGGGGAAGCATGTGTTTGTGGAGAAGCCGCTGGCGATCGATGAGGGGCAGCTCGCTGAAGTGGTACAAACCTATGAGGGTGTCACCGTTCGATCCCTCGATACACTCGGGACAGGCTTAGCTCAGGGTGTCCCTCGACAAGCTCGGGATGACAAAAACAAAGTCATGGTGAGCCTGTCGAACCATGAACTCGGGACAGGTTCTGTCGAACCATTTACTTTTTTAATGGTGGGATTCAACCGGCGGTTTAGCCCGCATACCGTGAAGATTCGGGAGCTTTTGGCGGGGCGGACGGAGCCTCTGACCATGACCATGACGGTGAATGCCGGGTTCATTCCTCCGGAGAATTGGGTGCAGGACCCGGAGCGGGGCGGCGGTCGGATTATCGGGGAGGGTTGCCATTTCATCGATTTGCTGTCCTATCTGGCGGGATCGCCGGTAAAGACGGTCGCAGCGGCTATGGTGGGTGGGAATGGGCCTGTACGCGAAGATAAGATGTCCATATTGCTGGGTTTTGTCGATGGGTCGGTCGGTACGGTGCATTATTTTGCCAATGGTTCGAAGAGCTATCCCAAAGAAACCCTTGAGATATTCAGTGACGGTCGAGTGATACGCATGGAGAACTTCCGGGTCACGACGGGATTTGGGTTCAAAGGCTTCCGATCCTTCCGGACATGGCGTCAGGACAAGGGACATCAGGCGGAGATTGCGGCGTTTGTGGAGGCGGTGGCGGCGGACAGCCCGCCCTTGATTCCTTTCAAGCAGATCGTCAACATTACCCGCTCCAGCTTTGCCGCCGTGGCAGCGGCCAGAACGGGGAAGGTTCTGGAAGTCGTTGGGCTTACGTGACCTTCGCCTCTATTGTTACACCCTCCGTTATTTAAAGCCGAAACAGGTTTTGTTTCGGCTTTATTATCTGATGCGCAGGCGCTGGCGGAGTCTGTCGGGGTTCAAATATTCCGCCGCTGTTTCTGGCGGGGTTGCCGTGTCGGCAGAAACGACCCGCCATCTGGCACCTTTCATCCCGTCCCGCATCTGCCTTCAGGGCGATACATTCACCTTCCTGAATCTGACAAAGGCCTTTCCTGGAAAAATCGACTGGGAGTTCGCTGAATTCGGGAAGCTTTGGCAATATAATCTGAGTTATTTCGATTATTTGCTGCAGCCGGGGATGACGCGGGAGCACGGGGTGGCATTGATCCGGAGTTTTATCGAGGATGCCGAGATTGACGGGGCGGCCTATGAACCCTATCCGGTTTCACTGCGTGCCATCCATTGGATCAAGTTTCTACTGACTGCGGGTGGGGGGGCGGACGCAGCAGAAATCAATGCGGCCCTCATGGCCCAATACGAGCGGTTGCTGGATCATCCGGAATACCATCTCTTGGGCAATCACTTGATGGAAAATGGTTATTCCCTGCTCTTCGGGGGTGTTTATTTTGACGATGAACGCCTTTACGGGAAGACGGCGGAGATCCTGCAGACGGAGTTGCATGAACAGATCCTGCCTGATGGGGGGCATTTCGAGCGCAGCCCCATGTATCACCAGATCCTGTTGGGTCGGGTGCTGGATTGCATTAACCTCCTGAAATGTTTTGATCATAATCCGTGCCGGGGAATGTTGCCGCTTATGGAGGAGAAGGCTGGCGCCATGCTGGGTTGGTTGGGGCAGATGACCTTCCGGGATGGAACTATCCCGCTGGTCAATGATGCCGCCTACGGGATTGCACCTACAACCGGGGAATTGACTGCTTATGCAGAACGATTGGGTGTCGGTGCCGTGGGTGCATCGCGGCTCCGGGAAAGCGGCTACCGGAAGGTCTCGACGGGGTGTTACGAGGCGGTTCTGGATGTGGGCGACATTGGGCCGGATTATATCCCCGGTCATGCCCATGCCGATACCTTGAGCTTTGAGCTGCGGGTTGGCGGGAAGCCGCTGATTGTGGATACGGGCACATCGACCTATGAGGATAACGACGTGCGAAGGTGGCAGCGTTCAAGCAAGGCGCACAATACCGTCATGGTTGCCGGATTGGATCAATCCGAGATGTGGGGCAGCTTCCGGGTGGCGCGACGAGCGTATGTAAAGGCGGTCGAGGAAGGGAAGAATTTTATTGCCGCGTCACACACAGGATACGAACGGATAGGGGCAACGCATCGGCGGAGATTTGAATTCAACGATCGGGAGATCAGAATCAACGATGAGGTCCATTCTAAAAAACCCTATGATTGCGAAGCATTGCTGCATTTTCATCCCGATGTCCGGCTGCAAGTAAGCCTCGAGGGAATTCTCGCAGACGATTGCAAGATAATCTGCGACGGTGCCGCACGAATCGAACTGCAAAATTACGAATATGCCCCAGAATTCAACCGCCTCATTCCCGCAAAGATGGCAGTGATCCGATTCAGGAAGAAACTGGAGACCGTTATTCGTTTTTCTTGATCTCATGCATATCCTTTTTTTGACTGACAATTTCCCCCCAGAGGTGAACGCCCCGGCCAGCCGGACCTTCGAGCACTGCCGGGAGTGGGTGCGGGCGGGGCGGCGGGTGACGGTGGTTACTTGCGCACCGAATTTTCCCGGCGGAAAGGTCTATGAGGGTTATCGGAACCGTTTGTGGCAGACGGAAATGATGGACGGGATTCGGGTGGTGCGGGTGTGGAGCTACATCACGGCCAACGAAGGTTTCCTCAAGCGGATTCTGGATTATGTCAGCTTTATGGTCGCCGCAGTGGCGGCCTCGCTATTCATCCGGGGCGTCGATGTGGTTGTTGGAACTTCTCCCCATTTCTTCACCGCCTGCGGGGCCTATCTGGTCAGCCGGATGAAGCGCATCCCCTTTGTGTTCGAGCTGCGCGATATCTGGCCGGAATCGATCAAGGCCGTGGGGGCGATGGGCGATTCCCCTGTGATCAGGTTTCTGGAGAAGGTGGAGATGTTTCTCTATGGTCGGGCGGCCCGCATCGTTTCCGTGACGGAGTCGTTCAAACGGGTGCTGATCCGGCGGGGCGTGGATGGCGGCAAGATCGAAGTGGTGACCAATGGCGTGGATCTGGCGGGTTTTGCGCCGCGGGAGAAGGATCACGAGCTGACGGCGCGTTTTGGACTCTCGGGAAAATTCGTCGCGGGTTACGTGGGCACCCACGGGATGGCCCATGCGTTGGAGACGATTCTGGAAGCCGCCGGCCGGATGGGGCAGCGAGTCGGTGGCGATACCTATCGCTTTATCCTGCTGGGAAATGGCGCCCGGAAACAGGAGTTGGTAGAGGCGGCGGGGCGGATGGGCTTGACCAACGTCATCTTTATCGATTCCGTCCCCAAATCGGAGGTGGCGCGCTATTGGTCACTCCTGGACGTGTCGATCATCCATCTGAAAAAGACGGAGCTGTTCACGACGGTGATCCCCTCAAAGCTGTTTGAGTGCATGGGGATGGGTATTCCGGTGTTGCATGGTGTGGCGGGGGAATCAGCGGGTATTGTGGAGCGGGAAGGCGTCGGCCTGGTGTTCGAGCCCGAAAATGCCGGGGAATTGTGCGAAAAACTGGAAGTGCTGCGGCAGGACAAGGCTTTGTATCAGAAATGCCACGAAAACTGCCTGGTCGCCGCCCGACGCTATGACCGGTCTGCCTTGGCCGGGCGGATGCTGAAGATCCTGGAAGATATTTGTTGACAAGAACCATGTTTTTCAAGAGGGTATTGGCCATTTCCAAAGAGGTGACAAACTGAAAACAAAGATTATTCTGGTGGCCGGTGCCCGGCCCAACTTCATGAAGATCGCGCCTTTGATGGCGGCGTTTGGGGAGCGGCCGGAGATTACGCCGCTGTTGGTGCATACAGGCCAGCATTATGACAGGGTCATGAGTGACCTTTTTTTCCGGGAGCTGGGAATCCCTGAGCCGGATCTGAACCTGGGGGTGGGCAGCGCATCCCACGCAGTGCAGACGGCGGAGATCATGAAGGCCTTCGAGCCGATTATCGTGGAGGAAAAACCCGATGCGGTGCTCGTAGTCGGCGACGTGAACAGCACCATCGCCTGCGGCCTCGTGGCGGTGAAGCTGGGGGTCAAACTCATCCACGTGGAAGCGGGATTGCGGAGCTTCGACCGGACCATGCCCGAAGAGATTAACCGCCTTCTAACGGATTCCATTAGCGATTTACTCTTCTGCTCGGAACCCAGCGGTGTGGAGAACCTGCGCCGGGAAGGGGTGGCGGAAGAAAAGATTCATTTGGTGGGCAACGTGATGATCGACACGTTGCTTCGGAACCGGGACAAGGCGGAGGCCTCGACGATCCTGGATACGTTGCATCTGAACAGCGGCAGGCCTTACGCGGTGGTGACGCTCCATCGTCCTTCCAATGTGGACGATCCGGTCATGCTCGACCGGATCATGACGGTGCTGGAAGAGATCGGACGGGAGATGCCGGTGGTTTTCCCTGTACATCCGCGTACCCGGGCGCGCCTGAATGGGGTCACGTCGTCAAAATCAGTAATTTTGGAGAACGGGCCTGACGCAGTCGCCGAAAACGCTAATTTTAAAGACCTGACCCCGGGGTTGATGCTGATCGATCCGCTGGGGTATCTGGATTTTCTGAAGCTGATGGCCCACGCCCGGATTGTCCTCACGGATTCCGGGGGGATCCAGGAGGAGACGACGATTCTGGGGACGCCCTGCCTGACGCTTCGGGATAACACGGAGCGGCCCGTCACCGTTGAGATGGGGACGAACCGCTTGGTCGGTTCGGAGCCGGAACGGATAATGCGGGCTTATCGGGAGGTTGTTGGCGGCGAGATGATGAGCGGCGGGCCGCCGCCACTATGGGATGGCCAGGCCGCACAGCGAATAGCCGCCGTGATATGCGATAAACTGAGAAAACCTGCTTGATTATTGGGAATCTAATAACGGAAAGACAATCGTCCGTGGAGATATGAATACACTAATTGCCCTGTTTGCATTGAGTTTTTTATTGTGCCTGATTGTAACCCCTTATGTGGGGAAAGTGGCGATACGCTACGGCATCGTCGATGAACCATCGGTGCGGAAGGTTCATGGCCGGGCAATCCCCAGGATGGGGGGCGTGGCAATCTTCCTGAGCTTCGCGTTGCCTTTTGCCGGGACGTTTTTCATTTATACGGATTTGTTGAACGAAATTTTGGTAAATCCGGCGATTATGTGGCTGGCGGCGGGGGGGCTGATTGTTTTTGTCCTGGGGCTTTGGGATGACGTGCGGCGTTTGCCGGCGCTGGTCAAATTGATAGTCCAAATCATTGCGGCGTCGGTGGCTTATGCCGGCGGTGTCCAAATTGGGCAAATAGTAATTCCCGGTGGTTATGTCGTCTCGTTTCCATACCTGCCGTTTCTGATTACGGTGTTTTGGTTTGTCCTGGTGGTCAATGCCATCAATCTGATTGACGGCTTGGATGGTTTGGCCGCCGGAGTGGTTTTTTTCTCCTCCCTGGTGCTGCTGGTGCTGGCGGTCATGGGCGGTCGGTTTGTGGTGGCGATGGGCTTTGCGGCCCTGGCGGGGGCTACTTTGGGTTTCCTCCGCTACAATTTCAATCCCGCCTCGATATTCATGGGGGACGGGGGGAGCTATTTCCTGGGTTATATGCTTGCCGGGCTGGGCATCATGGGCTCCATGAAAGGGCAGACGACAGTGGCATTGTTGATCCCGATCATCGCCATGGGGGTGCCGCTGTTTGATACGATCGTGGCGCCGATTCGGCGTTTTGTCCGCGGGCGGCCCATGTTCCAGCCGGACAAGAGCCACGTCCACCATCGCCTGATGGGGCTGGGCCTGAACCATCGCAACACGGTGTTTATCCTCTACGGCGCGACGGCCGTGATGGGCTTGGTGGCGCTGGTGACGGTGTTCGTGAAGGATTTCCAGGCCTCAGTGGTGCTGCTCCTGCTGGCGGTCGGGATGATATGGGCCTTCCGGAAGATGGGGTATCTGGAGTATCTGGCCGTCGATAAGATCGGCGGTTATTTGTACGACATGGGCGATCTCATGGGAGTGACGAGCCAGCGCCGGACCTTTCTGGACCGGCAGATCGAGATGGATGGCGCCCGGGATTTTGAGGCGCTGTGGCACCATACGATCAGCGCCCTGGATCTTCTGAAGATCGACCGGGCGGAGATGCGAATCAATGGAAGCGTGTGGACAATGGAAAGGGAAGGGGGCGGCGCTGCTCGTGGTGACGCGGGAAGGGACAAAGTTGATGGTGCCGGTGGCGGAAGTATCACCAGCGTTAGGCCGTGCGACTGCGACGGAACTGGCAATAGCGGCCATGGCGAGGAAAGCGGCGGCAGTAGTGGCTTCACCGACGAGCGGCGGCGCAATTTGGGGCGCGACGCCCGCCGCGACCTTCTCCGGACGTGCAATAGCTGCGATCTTGGTGCTGACCGGGCCGCGTCGGGATCGGCGGCCGTCAACGGCAACCGCGGCCGCAACCTCGTCATCAGCTTGCCACTGGTCAACGGCGAAGGCAGGAAGAACTATGGAACCCTGTATCTGGAAAAAGACGTCACCAGTGACCCCCTGGCCCCTTACACCCTGCGCCGGATGGAGCACCTGCGGCGCACCCTCACCGCCGCCCTGAAAAGGCTGGAGAAACAATAGTATAAATGGGGTCAGGTCTTTAAAATTAGCATTTTTGCGGGGGTGGTACAAATGGGGGAAGTGTCCCCCTATTTTTTTTCGGGGGAGAAAGAGAAGAGCGGGGGGCGGCAAAAGAGACGACAAGGGCGGGTGATTAAAGGGCCTGGCAAAGGTTACAACAGAAACGGGGGGCGGCAACGCCCCCTTTTGATTTTAATTGCCGGATTAAATATGGGAAGTAGGTTAATGGGGGTCAGGTCTTTAAAATTAGCGTTTTTATATTTTTTGTCCTTGACAAAAGGACACACGCATGCTTAATCGTCCTTTAAATAAGGACGTAATATGATATCGAAGAATATTATTAAGGAATTGATCCTGTCGAACCGGACCTTTATTCTGGAGTCCGTCCCCGAGATCATTCCACGGGCGGCAGCGGACGTCACGGCGCCTGGGAAAACGGTAATCCTGTATGGCATCCGGCGAAGCGGAAAAACCTTTATTCTCTACGATATCTTCCGCGGAAACCGCGAGACGGCCCTGTATCTGGATTTCGAGGACGATCGCCTGGCCGGTTTCACGGCGGCCGATTTTGCGACGGTTCAGGATGCTTTTCTGGAACTCCGGCCGGATGCGGCGGGAAGGATCGTTTATCTCTTCGATGAAATACAGCATGTTCCGGGCTGGGAACGGTTCTGCCGGCGGGTCACGGAGAGGGAAAACGCGGGAGTTTATGTCACCGGCTCCTCTTCGAAGCTGATGCCCTTGGAAGTCGATACGGCGATCCGGGGGCGGGCATGGAGCGTGGCGGTTTCCCCCTTTTCCTTTTCTGAATTTCTTCGGCTGCGGCAGGGGCTGCGGCAGGGGCAGGAGTTGGGGCAGGAGTTGGGGCTGCGGCAGGCAAGCGGGGAGTGGCAGGAGATCCTCTACGGAACGAAAAAGATTGAAACGAAGCGGCTTTTCGCCGAATATGCGCAATGGGGCGGGTTTCCCGAGACGGCGCTGGCCGCCGCTCCCCTGGACAAAACAAAACTGTTGCGGGAATACCTGCGGGCGATGTTCTTTCGGGACCTCGTCGAGCGGTACGGAATGACCAACATTCCCCTGTTCGACGCCCTCTCCGACAAGCTCTTCTCCTCCTTTGCCACGCGCCTGTCCCTGACGGCATTCTATAGGCAATACAAGGATCTTTTCCCCTTCTCAAAGGATCTTCTGTTCCAGTACTTTCATCATTTTGAAGAGAGCATGCTGATCTTCGCGGTTCGGAAATTCTCCGAATCGTCGTACAAGAGAAGCAGAAATCCGGTCAAGATCTACCCCGCCGATACGGGATTGTGCCGTCGGGTCGCCTCGGAAGACGCGGGCCGCATTCTGGAAAATATCGTTTTCATTGAATTGGCGCGCCGGGGCGGGGAGGTCTTCTATTTTGAGGAAAAGCAGGAGTGCGACTTTGTCGTCAAGGAGGAAGAGGGGCAGAAGCTGGGGCTGGAGCAGATGCTAGGAGAGGGGCTCGGGCAGGGGCTGGGAGAGAGGACAGGAGAGGGGACGGGAGAGGAAGAGAGTACGGGAGAAGGAGAGGGGCAGGGGCTGGGAGAGAGGCAGAGGCAGGGGCTGGAGCTGGGTAAGGGAGAGCGGCAGGGCACGCGATTTGCTGCCTTCCAGGTCTGCCGGGAATTGACGGAGGAAAACCGGGCGCGGGAAACGGCCGGCCTGACGGCGGCTTGCCGGCGCCTGGAGGTGACCGAAGGGACGATCCTGACGGACGACCAGGAGTGGGAGGAAGATGCGGAGGGGATCAAAATCAACGTCCGCCCGGTATGGCGCTGGCTTCTGGGGGCTGCTTAATGGGGGTCAGGTCTTTAAAATTAGCGTTTTTCGCCGTGAGCGAAAGAACGGGTGTATTTGCTTGCCGGCGGACACAGGAATGGGCACATTTTCCCGTTTTCCCGAGAACATAGGGTGTAGAACTCAGAGACTAATGGACTCAGGGACATAGAAGCATTAGGGTAACCGTCTGATGGAGCCATCTTTACCTGGGCTTGCCAATGAGGACATAGGAAAATAGAAACATCGGGATGCCGGAATGGGGAATGGGTAGAAACGCGAAATGCTAATTTTAAAGACCTGACCCCATGGTTTTTGCCTGACCCCATGGTTTTTGCCTTGACATTTCATTAACTTATCTATTATGATCATTTCATGAAATATAATGATTTGATCTCCCTCATTCCAGATCCGGTTTTTTCCCGGAATGACCTTGAATTGTCGGGTCATAAGGTTCTTGACTATCAACTCAGCCTTTGGGTGAAAAAGGGGTATCTCCTCCGTTTGAAGAACGGTCTCTACGCCTTCAGCCGGGAAAGAGAACGGCTCCGGGGCGAAAGCGTTTCCTTTCTGCTCTGCCAGCCCAGCTATCTCAGTTTGGAAAGCGCCTTGGCCTGGTACGGGTTCATTCCCGAAATCGTCTATGCCTACACCAGCGTCACCGCCCGGGTCACCCGGACCTTCGACAATGCCTTCGGCCGCTTCATCTATCGACACGTGAAAAGCGAACTCTTCTGGGGTTACGTCGAGATGAAAACAGATCAAGGCCCATATCTTATGGCCGAACCCGAAAAGGCCCTGCTCGATTACTTTTACCTGAACTTGGCGCGGCTCAACAGCGAAGAGGACTTCGACCATATTCGCTTGAACAGGGAACAGATGGCAGGGACCCTGGATAAGGACAAGCTGCTGAAATACCTAACTGCCTTTGGCGTAAAAAAGATGGAACCGTTGGCGCGGCGATGCTTACCTTAGAACAAATATCCGGTCATTTTCCGCCGGCGTTGCGGAAGAGAAATCCCCGCGGGATGCTCGTGGAGTATCTTCAGTATGAATTGTTGGATTCGTTGTTTAAAAATGCCGCGGCGGCGGGATCGCTTCTGGCCCAAAAGATGATCGCCGTTCTGTACCGCCAGCGGGAGAAGGGACGCGACATCTACGATGTCTCTTTCCTGATGGGATTGGCGGCGCCTGATTACGCCTACATCGAAAGGCTTCTCGGCCTGGATGAAAAGGAATTTTCCCGACGCTTCAGCGAGAGGATCGGAGAACTGGACATGAATGCCCTGGCGCAGGATGTAGAACCCTTTCTCTTTTCCCCGGAAGACCGGGAGCGGGTAGCCAGCTTTCATGAATATTGGAGCAGTGATTAATGGGGGTCACATTTTGGGGGTCAGGTCTTTAAAATTAGCATTTTTCCCATGGTTTTTCTTGACAATATCCGGCGCTGCCAATAGACTAAGTTCACTAAACTAATCTTGGCGAGGTGGGCTATGCAAACCATCAATATTCATGAAGCGAAGACGCATCTTTCCCGTCTGGTCGAGGAGGCGGCGCAAGGTAAATCCTTCATCATTGCCAAGGCAGGAAAGCCGATGGTCAAGGTTTCACCCCTGGCTGCAGACGAACTGAATGGCGCTGAAAGACTTGGATTTATGGCGGGTGAGATTTCCGTTCCCGACGATTTTGATTTACTGGGAGTACCGGAGATTATGCTGCTTTTTGAGGGCAAGGCAAAGTGAAACTACTCCTCGATACGCATATCCTCCTCTGGTCGGCCGGCCAGCCTGATAAGCTTCCCGAATCAGCGCGCGCACTTTTGACTTCACCGGAAAACAGCCTGTTTTTCAGTGCGGCAAGTATCTGGGAAATTGTTATCAAGCTTGGGCTTGGGCGCGAAGATTTTAAGGTTGATCCGCATCGTTTGAGGAAGATGCTCGTGGTGCATGGATACACGGAGCTTCCCGTAACCGCTGAACATGCCCTGAAGGTCGATACGTTGCCTCCTCTTCATAGAGACCCTTTCGACCGCCTGCTGCTTGCTCAGGCCCGAACGGAAGGGATGCTTTTTCTTACCAATGACGCCGCTGTTGTCAAATATCAAGAATCTATTTTGGGCGTATAAAAGATGGGGGTCAGGTCTTTAAAATTAGCATTTTTCGCCGTGAGCGAAAGAAAAGGTGTATTTGCTTGCCGGCGGGCACAGTGATTAGCGCATTTTCCCGAGGTCATACGGCATAAGACACAGAAACACAGGAACATCGGCCCACAGGAAAATCGGGATGCCGGAATGGGTAGAAATGCTAATTTTAAAGACCTGACCCCCATTAGATTTTTAATTGCTCTACTGGTGTTTTTAGTGTATCAAATCGGCACATTTCCAGCTAATCGCCACACACCACAACCGAGGCCGGCATGAACGATAAATGGCGGGATCAAATTACTTTGGACATTATTGTCGCCATGAACACGGCCCTCGTCAATCTCCGCCTCTATCCGCCCACGAGCTCCATGATCATCAATACCATCGAGCGGCTCCATCAGACGCTGCAGGGGTTCTTCGCCGGCGCGCCGTCCCTGGTCCTGGGGGAGGCCGACAAGGTGCTGCTGATCGGCGATCAGCCGTTGAGCCGGAAAGACCTGGAACGGCCGCCGATCGCCGCTTTCCTGGAGGTGATCCTCAATTTCGGCATCAAGAGCATCACGATCGGCAGCGACGTGACCCGGGAGGATCTGTCGGCCTTCCTGGAGATTCTGGGGGAGAAGCCGGTGACGATCAGCCGGGAGGGGGGGCTGGTGGCGGTCATGGCGGCGCGGCAGGTGGGGCACATCCTCATCGATGAAAAGATCTACATCGCCAAGGACAGCAAGCAGCAGATTCTGGCCCGGCTCGACATCGACGACGAGGTGGTCGTCCGGTACCTGACCGGCGGGGAAGGGGCGGCGGGTGCGGACCTGGACATCCAGCAGCTCCAGGATCTGGCGAAGGATCCCGACTGGCTGGAGAATGTCTTCAAGCAGGGCCTGAACCAGATCATGGGCAAACGGGATACCCTGCCGATCGGCCAGTTGTCGGCGAATATGGTGCGGATGCTGGGAATCCTGGACAAGGTCATCGACCGGGCGGACCAGGAGAAGTTTGTCCGGATGATCGCAAAATCCATCGCCGACCTGGATGTGGATATGATCGGCTGCATCCTGAGCAGGCCGCTCGATACGATATTTGACGGCCGGCTGTTCGGGGAGGTCGTGGCGGCCATCGACGAGGCCAAGTTCGAGCAGGTGGCGGCGCGGATGGCCGGCATGAAGGGCGGCCGGGACGCGCTGGGCGCGGGTGCGGGCATCGGTGGAGTGGGCGTGGGTGCGGGCGGTGTGGGTGGCGCTGCGGGAGGTGTGAGTGCCGCTTCCCCGGGCGCTGCCGGTGTAATGGGTGGCGCTGCTCCGGGTGCGGGCGTAGGCGGCCCCGGTACCGCTGCATTTGGCGCCATCCCGCCCCCGTCAGCCGCCGCCGCCCCGGGAGCCGCCGGTGCCGCAAGATATGCCGCCCCCGCGTCGGGCGCTGCTGCCGCTCCGGGATATGCTGCCCCGTCAGCCGCCGCCCCCGCGCCGGGATTTGCCGCCGGTGCCGCGTCGGGCGCCGCTGCCGCTTCTGGATTTGCCAGCCGTACCCCACCATCCGCCGCCCCACAGTACGCAGCCCCGCCATCCACCACCTCACCATCCACCACCTCACCGTCCGCCACCCCACCGTCCGGCGCCTCTGGCGTCCCAGGCGTCTCCGCCGTCCCGCCCGCCGTCCCGGAGGCCTATCGGCGGCTCATGGAAACCGAGAAGGGCCGGCAGCTTCGGGAACGGGCCGAAGCGGAGCGGCTCCGGGCGGAGGATGAGAAGTCCCGAAAGCTCGCGACCCTGAAGGAAAAGATCTCCCCCCTGCTCCAGGGCCGGGAGGAATGCTTCCTGGACGAGGCTCTGATGTGCTCGATGGCCGATATCGTTGGGGAGCTGGCGGCGCAGGAGGGCCCGGAAACCACTGATGCGGTCCTCGATCGTCTCGCGGAAGCCCTGCGGAGCGACCGGCAGGACGTACGCGATCAGGCCGCCGCGGCGCTGGCCCAGATCCTCGACCGGTTGCCGGAGCGCCGGCGGCAGGAGGAATTGAACCGGCTTGCAGACCGGCTGCGGGCCTGGATCGAAAAGGAGACCGTGGCGACGACGGCCTACCGGAAGCTCTGTCACCTCCTGAAGGACCTGATCTCCCTGCGGATCGGGGACGGGGAATATCGGGAGGCCCTGCCGCTCTTGCAGCTCTTCCACCGCATCGACTATGGCCTCCTGGAGAAGAACGAGACGGCCCAGGAGATCGCCATGGACATCATCCGGGGGCTTTCGACGCCGGAGCGCCTGGATTTTCTCTTCGATCGCTACGAGCGGCTCACGGGGGAGGATGAGGAGCAGAAGGACGTGGGGCGGCTCCTGGCGCACCTCGGGGAGGGCTCCCTGGCGCGGCTGATGGACATCCTGCGGGAGCATACCAACAGCGACGAGCGGGTTAAGGTCCTCCATTTGTTCATCGAGATCGGGAGGCCGGTCCTGGCCATCATCAAGAACGAGATCCACCTCGACCGTCCGTGGTACTTCCACCGGAATCTGGCCTATCTGCTGGGGTGGATCAAGGGGGAGACGACCGTGGAATCGCTGCGGGCGCTGCTGTTGCACAAGCACGACAAGGTGCGGCAGGAGGCGCTGACCAGCCTCGCCAAGGTGGGGGGCGGGGAAAGGGGACCGGTGCTGCTGGAGACCCTGCCGGCGGTGGACGGCGCCTTCAAGCTGGAACTTATCGATCGCCTGGGAAGGATGAAGTACCGGGAGGCGACGCCGGTGTTCCTGGCGATGATGAAGGAGCGGCCGTTTATCGTGACGCCGGCGCGGATCGATCTGGAGGAGGCGCTATGCACCGCCCTGGGCCGGATCGGAGACCCGGCGGCGTTATCCATGCTCAACGAGATCAGCAATCCCGGCTTCTTCACGGTGACTACCTACCACAAGAAGGTCAAAATCGCCGCCTCCCAAGCCCTCAACCTCATCGGCAGGAATTAGAGCAGGAATTAGAGCAAGAATTAGGCGGCGTGCCCTGGGTAATTTCCGTGTGATATTTCTTGACAAGCGGTTTGAATATGGTACCAATTACGAACCTGAGGTTAATACCATGAATATCATCAACGATATCAAACCAGTTACCTATCTGAAGGCCAGAGCGGCGGATTTGCTGGATCAGATAAACGAAACTCATCGCCCGGTAATAATTACCCAGAACGGGGAGCCCCGGGCGGTACTGCAAGATCCCGAGAGCTATGAAAACATGCGCAACACCATCGGGATATTGAAGCTCCTTTCCCAGGGAGAGGCGGATATTCGCGACGGCCGGACCAAACCACAGGAAGATGTGTTTGCGGAAATCGAGTCGGCACTGAATGCCAGCATGAATAACATCCCAGAATGAATAAGGGATACTCGATTGAATGGACGGTGGTTGCCGAAGGTGATTTACGGCGAATAATCGACCATATCGCTATTGACCATCCCGGTAATGCCAGGCAGATACCCAGTGAAATCAGAGAGAAAGCATCCAATCTCTACGACTTTCCAGAACGGGGCCGGATCGTTCCCGAACTTCGGACACAGGGAATAGACACCTACAGAGAATTGATCGTATCACCCTGGCGTATAGTCTATCGGATTTCAGGACGTTCAATCTATGTTCTGTCGGTTTTCGACGGCAGACGGAATATCGAGGACGTCCTCCTGGATAGATTGCTGTAACAGGGTAACCGTCTGACGGACTCATCTTGGCGGTTTTTCAAAATTGAGTAAGGCCACGCTGCTTCCGATCAAGATATCGAATTAGAAACTTGGCGCTTTTTGGGTCAGGCCGTGCGGAGGAAGGCGACGGCGTTTTGGAAGAGGGCGAGGCCCTGGCCGGCGTCGGGGAGGTCTTCGCGGGTCCAGCGGGGATGGTTGACACGGTGGAGGAAGGCCTCCGGGTGGGGCATGAGGCCGAAGATCCGGCCGGTGGCGTTGCAGATGCCGGCGATGGCGTCCACGGAGCCGTTGGGGTTGTCCGGGTAGGACATGGTGGGGCGGGAGGCGCCGGGGGCCTCGGGGGCGGCGGGAGCGGCGGACGTGGCGGCAACACGGGAGGTTTGGAAGCTGCCAGATGCGGCGCCAAAGGCAGTTGACCCGGTGAAGGTCGGGGCGTGGATCGCCTCTGTGCCGAAGGTCGAGGCGCTGCCGGTGGGGGAATCAATGCCGGCGGAGAAAGTGGCGGCGGGAGTGGTGGCGGTTGTGCCGCCTTTTTTTGTTTGGCCGTGGATATCCACGGAAGGGAAAACGCTAATTTTAAAGACCTGACCCCCGGTTTGGTTGCAGTACTGGAGGGCGACGTGGCCCTCCCGGTGGAGGCGGGCCCTGATGGCCTCGTCCTGGGGGATGAACTTCCCTTCGCCGTGGCGCACGGGGAGGTAGAGGTGCGAAAGCCCCCGGGTGAAGATGCACGGCGAGGCGGGATTGACGGTTAGATGGACCCAGCGGTCTTCGAAACGGCCGGAATCGTTGTACGTCAGGGTGGCGGTCTGGGTCTGGTAATCGCCGTCGCAGCCCGGGAGGAGCCCCAGCTTCACGAGGAGCTGGAAGCCGTTGCAGACCCCCAGGATGAGCTTGCCGTCCCGGATGAAGCGGGTCATCTGATCGTAGAGCTTTTCCTCCGTGCCGGCGATAGCGGCGTGACGGATCCGGTTCGCCCCGGCTTTGGCGGCGCCGAGGTCGTCGCCATCAAGAAAACCACCGGGAAGATTGAGGAAATCGTAGTCGTCGAGGCGCTTCTCCCCGGCAAGGAGTTCGCTGATGTGGACGATGTCCACGACGTCGGCCCCGGCGAGGCGGCAGGCGTGGGCCATCTCCACCTCGCAGTTCGTGCCGTTTCCCGTGATGACGATGCTTTTGACGATCTTGCTCATTCAATACCTTCTAACCCCCATGCCCGGCGCGGGCACAACGAAAGATGAAAATATTCAATCTGTTGGAACTATTTTCATATAAAATATGTGGGCACTTCCCCTTATTTATCTTATTGCTCCCTCCCCTTCAAGGGGAGGCCCAGAATATAGTTGTCCCCTCCCCTTCAAGGGGAGGGCTATGGTGAGGATGGGTTTAAGCCTGCCCGTTGATATTACATCCTCTTACCCCATGCCCCTCCTAAACTCCTCCTCCTTAGTAAGGGGGATGAAGAAAAACGCTTCTGAGCAGGCCATCATGTTTCATTCTCAGGGCAGCGGCTGCTGCCAGGCTGCCTTCAATTCCGCCAGGGGCTCCCGGAGGATGATGTCGCCGCCCAGGCCCCGGATGGTGAGCAACGGCGCGGCCGTCACGACCCCCACCGCGGCGAAGACCACCGGTGGCGGTTCGGGAGACTCCTCCGCGAAAGCCGGCACTGGCGCCATGCCCGTTGATGTTTCTTCTGCATTTGCGCCGATTTTTCCGGTCCCGGAATGCGAGGGGGACGGCGGCGACGATGATAGCGACGCTGCTCCATTATTTGCCATTGAAGATGACAATTGTCCCGATTCCCCTGTGGATGTTGCCGCTGCAATCATAGCTGCCGTTGGTGCGATTTCCTGATTTTTTCCACTTGCCCCCGTGGTTGAAGAAAGAGGGACGCTGTCTCCAATTTCCATTCCAGAGGAGTTTTCTGTCAACTCATCGGGGCGTAAACCTGAAATAGATTGCCTGTTTTCGGGACGGGGGGTCTGTCTGCCCACGTATAATTCCGTCTCGAAGGCGGCGCGGTTGGCCGGGGAGACGGTGACGACGAAGCGGCTGGCCGTCTCGGAGAAGAGGAGGTAGTCGTCCCGGTGGAGGTCCCGGCGGGGGACCTGCCGCAGATCCACGTCCATGCCCAGCCCGCCGGCGAAGGCCGTCTCCGCCAGGGCGATCCCCAGCCCGCCGTCGGAGCAGTCGTGGCATGAGGCCACGAGGCCCGCCGCGATGGCCCGGTGCAGGGCGGCGTACAGCCATTTTGCCGCCGCCGCGTCCACCCGGGGGCAGTTGTCGCCCACGCAGCCGTGGAGGGCGTACCACTCCGAGGCCCCCAGTTCGTTTTTCGTTTCCCCCAGCACATAGACGATGTCCCCCGCCCGCTTGGCGTCCATGGTCACCGCCCGGCGGACGTCCGCGATCCGGCCGATCACGGAGTACAGGAGCGTCGGCGGGATGGAGATCTTCGTCCCCTCGATGGCGTAGTCGTTCTTCATGCTGTCCTTGCCGGAGATGCAGGGGACGCCGTAGGCCGTCGTGTAGTCGTAAACGGCCTGGTTGGCCCGGACGAGCTGGGCGAGCTTGTATTCCCCGTCGGGGGTCTTCTCCGAGGCGACGGGATCGCACCAGCAGAAGTTGTCCAGGCCGGCGAGGTAGTCGGGGTCCGCCCCGACGGCGACGGCGTTCCGGACCGCCTCGTCGATGGCGCAGGCCGCCATGTCGTAGGCGTCGATGTCGCTGTAGCGGGGGCAGATGCCGTTGGCGATGACGATGCCCTCGAGGGTGTCGAGGAGGGGGCGGATGACGGAGGCGTCGCTGGGGCCGTCGTTGGCGGCGCCGGTGAGGGGCTTGACGACGCTGCCGCCCTGGACTTCGTGGTCGTACTGGCGGACCACGGATTCCTTGCTGCAGATGTTGAGCCGGGAGAGCATCCGCCGGAGGGCGGCGCCCATATCGGCGGGGACGGAAGCGGAAGCGGGCGCCGCCGCCGGCGCAGTTATTGATGATGAAGTCGCAGCTTCAGTAGCCGCCGTGAGTGCAGATCCGGATGCCGCCGCCGCCGTGGACGCCCCTGCTGCCACCGTGTTTGTAAGTGTCGGGGCCGCCGCCGGTGTTGCCGCTGCTTCCGTTGCCCCTCCCGCTACTGCTCCTGCTGATTCCACCGCCTCCGCTGTCGGGGCCGCCGTTCCCCCTGCGGCTAATCTTGCTCCCGCGGCGATCGCCGCCGGTGATGGGGCTGCCGCTTCTCCCGCTGCCCCCGCTGCCGGTGATGGGGACGGCACGGGCAGATCCGGTTCGGGGCGGCGGGGCCGCTCCCACCGGGCCCGGAGCCGCATCTGGGGGAGGCCGTCATGGAGGAAATCCATACGCAGGAAGGCGACGGTTTCCTCGCCGTAGCGGACGTGGAACATCCCCGTATCTGTGTAGGTCCCCAGGACCGTGGCCTCGACGTCCATCCTGGCGGCCAGGGCCAGGAAGGCGTCGCGCTGCTCCGGGGCGACGGCGAGGGTCATCCGCTCCTGGGATTCGGAGATGAGGATCTCCCAGGGATTCAGGCCGGGGTACTTCAGGGGGGCCCGCCGGAGATCCAGATTGCAGCCCCCGGAGAGTTGCGCCGTCTCGCCCACGGAGGAGGAGAGGCCGCCGGCGCCGTTATCGGTGATGCACCGGTAGAGCCCCAGATCCCGGGCCTTGAGGAGGAAGTCCGTCATCTTCTTCTGGGTGATGGGGTCGCCGATCTGAACGGCCGTGACGGGCGAGCCTTCATGCAGCTCTTCGGAGGAGAAGGTGGCGCCGTGGATTCCGTCCTTGCCGATCCGCCCCCCGGTCATGACGATGAGGTCGCCGGGGACGATTTCCTTGGTGTGGGTGGGCTTGCCGTGGAGGCGGGCGGGCATGATGCCGCCGGTGCCGCAATAGACCAGGGGCTTGCCGAGGTAGCGCTCGTCGAAGACCAGGCAGCCGTTGACGGTGGGGATGCCGCTCTTGTTGCCGCCGTGCTCCACGCCTTCGCGGACGCCCTCGTAGATCCGCCGGGGGTGGAGGATCCGCTTCGGGAGGGGGCGGTTGTAGTCCGGCGGGGCGAAACAGAAGACATCGGTGTTGAAGATCAGCTTGGCCCCCATGCCCGTGCCGAAGGGGTCGCGGTTGACGCCCACGATGCCGGTGAGGGCGCCGCCGTAGGGATCCAGGGCGGATGGGGAATTGTGGGTCTCCACCTTGAAGACGAGGCTGTAGTCGTCGTTGAAGCGGATGACGCCGGCGTTGTCCACGAAGACGGAGAGGCAGAAATCACCGGTGGCGCGGGCGCGGCGTTCGGCGCGGATCCGTTCCGTCGACCCCTTGATGTAGGTCTTGAAGAGGGAGTCGATCTCGGTGATCCGGCCGGTCCCGTCGTCATAGGCGATGCGGCTGTTGAAGATCTTGTGCTTGCAGTGCTCCGACCAGGTCTGGGCCAGGCACTCCAGCTCCGCGTCGGTGATCCGGGCGGTGGCGGGGAGGCCGACCCGGGCGCGCTCCGCCTGGACGGCGGGGTCGCGGAAGTAATCCCGGAGGATCCGCATCTCCTCCAGGGTCAGGGCGAGGACCCGCTCGTTGCTGATGGCGAGGAGGGCGTCCTCGCTGACGTCGAGGTCGATCAGCTCCGTGGCGGGGCGCTCCGTGCCGGTGACACGGGGTACGTAGGGGGCGATGCCCCGGACGGGGTCCCAGTCGGCCCGGGCGATCACCTCGTAGCGTTCGATGAGCTCATTGGCGAGGAGTTGGGAGGCGATGCGCTCTGCTTCAGGGCGGTTGATGGCCCCCCGGAGGAGATACTGCCGGGAGGTGTGGACCCGGAAGGGGCGAGGAGCGCCTCCGGCAATTGCCGCCGGCTGGTCTGCGGAAGATCGTTCAACGGTTGCGGCCGATACCGCGCCGGATATATTAATGTAATCTGCATCTCCCGATAAGGAATCGGGATAATTAACGGAGATCGACCTGCCGGCCGTGCCGGCCGTGGCGGGCGTGGCGGCACCGGTCGGGATACCGAGGAGGATGGCGACGGCCTCTTGGGCGGTCTTGCCCACGTTGTCCGTGACGCCGGGCCGGAAGCCTACCTCGATGAGCCAATCGAAATCCCAGGCGGCCGCGGCCACGGCGCCGTCGATGGCGTAGTGCTGGATCACCGCGTCGGACAGGGGGCCGGCGGCTGCCCGTGCCAGCTCCTCCCGGGAGAATTCGCCGTCCAGGGTGTAAACCTCCACGGTCCGCACCGTTTCCACGGGGATATGGAGGTGCTCGTTGATGCGGCGTTTGATCTTTTCTCCCAGGGCGTCCCGGATGCCTTCCCGGAAGCCGATTTCGATGCGGTGGGCCATTGTTCCTCGCAAGGCGATTTTTGGCGGCGAGTATAGGTAATGGGCGGCGGCCTGTCAAGCAAAGATGACGACATCGTAAAAAGTCCATATGCGGCGAAAGCGCTTCATCCTTCGTCACTGCGACGTACGCCCGAGTACGTCTCATTCCTGAGGATTCGCGCGCCTTGCCTCTGGAGCTTTTTACTTCGTCGTCAAGATGGTGACTTTTTGCGAATTCATCAAAGATGACGACATCGTAAAAAGTCCATATGCGGCGAAAGCGCTTCATCCTTCGTCACCGCGACGTACGCCCGAGTACGTCTCATTCCTCAGGATTCGCGCGCCTTGCCTCTGGAGCTTTTTACTTCGTCGTCAAGATGGTGACTTTTTGCGAATTCATCAAAGATGACGACATCGTAAAAGTCCATATGCGGCGAAAGCGCTTCATCCTTCGTCACCGCGATATTAGGCGCCGGCGAGCCGGCGCTGGAAACCTCCTTTCCAATTGACTTTCCCGCTTTAATGGCATATAGAGGCGCCGCCGGCGCCGGGTATTGTCGCCCGGCGCCGTGGCGGAGCTTATATCAGGGCCTTTAAGGACTGAAATACCATATGGGAGTAGGTGGAGGTCAATTCATGAAAAAAGCAGTCAGTTCCAAGATCAAGAAGGTTTCCAGTCTCAAGTACGACCAGCAACTTGCGGAATCCCCCTTCGAGTGGTGGGGCCCTTCCCCCGATGAGGCCCGCCGGGTCATGTCGGCAAAATCCAAGGGCATGCACGACAAGCGCACGAGCCTCAAGGAGGCCGTGGCCAAATACGTCAAGGACGGGATCAACATCGGCATCGGCGGCTTCGTCAACACCCGCGTCCCCGTGGCGGCGGTGCACGAGGTTATTCGGCACGGCGCCCGGAATCTCACCCTGTCCTTCCAGTCCAACTCCATTTGCGCGGAGCTGCTGGCCGGGGCGATGGTCCTCGATCCGGACCGGGTGTCGATCAAACGTGTCGAGCTCGCCTGGTGGGGCTACGAGGTCATCGGCATCGCCCCGCTGCTGCGGCACCTGACGTCGAAGGGGATGATCCAGCTTGACGATTATACGAACTACGGCATGTCGGCCCGCTTCAAGGCGGCGGCGATGGGCATCCCCTTCGTGCCGACCCGGGATCACGGCGGCTCCGACATGGAACTCGTCAACCGGGGGAAGATGGTTTCCTGCCCCTTCTCGGAGAAGAACGTCTATCTGGTGCCGGCCTGCCATCCCGACGTGGCCCTCATCCACGTGACGGCGGCGGACATGTACGGCAACTGCCGGATCTTCGGCGCCCACTGCACCTGCCCGGAGATCACCATGGCGGCGGCGCACAGCATCGTCACCACGGAAAAGATCATCCCCAACGAAAACATCCGCACCTATCCGAACCTGACGGAGATCCCCTACGCCGCCGTGGACGCCCTGATCGAGCAGCCCTACGGCGCCTATCCGGGTGCTTCCTACGGATTCCACTGGTTCGATATGGATCATATCAAGATGTTCCGGGGCCTCTGCGACGAATTCCGGAAGACCGGCAAGAAGGACGGCCTGAAGAAATACTATGACGAATACATCTTTGGCTGCGAGACCTACGACGACTTCCTGGAGAAGATCTCCTTCAAGACGCTGCGGAAGCTCCGCGATCTGGACGGCGGCCAGCCGATAATCCTTTCGTAGGCGCGTCGGCATCCCGCACGCAGCGGGCATGCGGCGACCTTTTATACGACATGAAGCAAATCGCGGCGACGCGCGCCGGCCACGGCGGCGGCCCCGCAAGCGTAAACTCAAACAAACCAAGGAGGATTGAACATGCCTGAATATACACCTTTTGAAATGATCGCCTTCACGGGCTCCCGGGTCCTGGAAGACGAAAAAATAGTCTTTGTCGGGACCGGTCTGCCCATCATCGCGTCCATGCACGCCCAGTTGACCCATGCGCCGAACCTGTCGATGATCTTCGAATCGGGACCCCTGAGCCCCATCCTGGAGATGGGGATGCCCCTGTCCGTGGGCGACACCCGGGCCTGCCGCAAGGCCTGCTACCTCAAGGGGCTGAGCGCGGTATTCGAGCTGACCCAGCGGGGCTATTCGGACTACGCCTTTATCGGCGGGGCCCAGATCGACATGTACGGCAACGTCTGCTCCACCTTCGAGGGCGGGACGTATAACACCCCCCAGACCCGCTTCCCCGGCAGCGGCGGCGCGGGCGCCATGGCGGCGAACTGCGAAAAATCCATTATTATCATGGCGTTAGAGAAGCGCCGCTTTACCGAGAAGGTGGAGTTCCTGACGAGCATCGGGTTTGGCGACGGATCGGCGGATTACCGGGAAAAGGCGGGCGTCATGGGCGCCGGGCCCTACCGGGTCATCACCAACCAGGCCCTCTTCGGATTCGACGCCAAGACGCGGCGCATGGTGCTCCTGGAAGTCCTCCCCGGGAAGACGGCGAAGGACATCCAGGACCTGGTGAGCTTCGAGCTGCTGGTAGCCAAGGATCTCAAGGAGATGGCGGAGCCCACGGCGGAGGATCTGCGGCTGCTCCGGGAGGTGTGCGATCCCGAGGGCTATTTCCTGAACCGGAAGGTAAAGTGAGACCATAACCCCATCCCCCTGCCGAACCGGAAGGCGGAGTGTGACCATAACCCCATCCCCCTCCTGACCTCCCCCTTGTAAGGGGGAGGAACAGGATTACTCTTGAAGCCGGAGGGCCGGGAGTGTAGACAAGAGCCATGCGCTTTCCCTGTAGCGCCCTCCCTTTCAAGGGGCGCCCCGGGCTGAGGTGGGCGATACGGTTCTATCTCCCCGCGGATCCCTCCCCTTCAAGGGGAGGGCCGGGGTGGGGATGGGTTTCAAGAACCAGACCGGTCCAAAAGGACGGAAAATTAAGGGACAGAAGCCACTATTTGAAGAGAATAGCGGCGCTGTCCCCTTTTTATTTCCTGCTCTGTCGTCCGGCCGGTCTTCTGCCCGCGTCCTACCTGATACAAACCATCATGCCCGTTCCGAGCACGACGAAAGATGAAAATATCCGGCTATTTGTGGACATTTTCATATAAATTGTCATTTTATCCAACAACCACGAACGAAGAAAAATGTTTAGGTGAGATCGTGCGGATGTCTTATTATTCTTAGGGAATACGAAGATCGCTCTAATTGTTCAGTCGTTCCCGCACCCACATTCTGACCAGGCTGGAAACGCCTAAGCCTTTTTGTGCGGCGATCTTCTTTAAATCGGAGATTGTCGAATCATCGAGTCTGAGGGTGACAATACGATCTTTCTTCAGAACAAGCTCTTCCGGCGCGGGAAGAAAGTCTTCCATGATGCGGGCATTATCCAGATCAACATCTTTCGGCTCATCGGTGTATGTTATTTTCTTCTTCATAACGCTTCTTTCCTTTACGCCAATAAGCGGCGCCAAATATTCTGATCTTGCCGTTTCGATATGTGAATCTGACGGTCATTATTTCACCATGAACCTTACCCAGACAAAAGAATCGCTGCTCGTCTTCGCTATGTCGAACGTCTGCGAGGATGATGCGTTTTTTGTCCCGGAAAGCCTGTTGTGCCTCATAAAATGATACTCCATGCCTGAAAATATTTTCCAGATGTTTTGTTTCATCCCACTCGAAACTCGGCTTGTTCATGTTTCTTATGTAATACAAAAGATGACGAAAGACAAGCTTGATGATCTTGAGGACAGGAAATTTATTTATACTTGACGGCTCGGCAGGATTACTCTTGAAGCCGGAGGGCCGGGAGTGTAGACAAGAGCCATGCGCTTTCCCTGTAGCGCCCTCCCTTTCAAGGGGTGCCCCGGGCTGAGGTGGGCGATACGGTTCTATCTCCCCGCGGATCCCTCCCCTTCAAGGGGAGGGCCGGGGTGGGGATGGGTCAACGGCCGGCGAAGGCGGCGACGTGGCGGATGGCGCGCATCGCCTCGGCGAGGCCGTCGAAGACGGGGACGCCCCGGGCCAGGAAGGACTGCCGGGCCTTGCGGAGCACCTCCTCCACGTCCATGTCGTCGATGCGGCGCCGGGGATTGGGGAGGACCACCGCGACGGGCTTGCCGGAGGCCTCGGCGACCTCCCGGGCGACGGCGGCCAACTCTTCGTAGGGGGTGATCGCCGGGAAGGAGGCGCCGCCCATCATGGCGCTCAGGGCCTTGAAGTGGTAGAGCAGGGGGGCCTGGATCTGGAGGTCCACCCGGGGATCCCGGGCGGCGTGGAGCAGGGCCTCCTTGATCATCTTCGGCGGGACGTAGGGGTTGGCGATGTCGATGGGGTTGGCGGCGCTGGAGCCCGGTTTCGGCAGGCAGGCCAGGACGGAAGCGTAGATATCGCCTTCCAGATGGGGGAGGGAAAGGCCGTAGGCTTCCGCCATGTCGCAGGCGGCCACCCCCAGGGCGCCGCCGCCGCCGGCGACGGTGATCCCCCGGTAGGGGCGGCGGGGCAGAAGGGAAAAGGCCAGACAGGCCTGGGCCATCTCCTCCAGGCTGTGCACCTGGATCGCCCCGGCCTGGCGGAGAGCCGCCTCCCAGATGATCCGGCTGCCGCCCAGGGAGGCGGTATGGCTCGTCACGGCCCGCTGCCCCGCTTCCGAGAGGCCGCCCTTGTAAACGATGACCGGCTTTATGGCGGCGGCGGCCTTCAGGGCGCGGAGAAATTCCCCGCCGTCGGCCACGCCTTCCACGTAAAGGGCGATGATCCCCGTTTCCGGGTCGGTGCGGAAGTAGTCCAGCAGTTCCGTCTCCCGGAGATCGGCGCCGTTGCCGAAGCTCACCATCTTGCTGAAGCGGACGCCCAGCCAGGGGCCCATAAAGGCGAAATCGATGGCCATGCCGCCGCTCTGGGAGATGAAGGCCACGGGGCCGCTCTGACGGGAGAGGTCGGGGCCGGGAAGCATGGTGAGACCGCTTTTCGGGCAGTAGATTCCGAAGCAGTTGGGGCCGATGACCCGGATGCCCCGGCGGGCGATGGCGATGACATCGTTTTCCAGTGCGATCCCCTCCGCCGTCCCCAGTTCCCGGAATCCTGACGAGATGATCTCCGCCCCGGCGGCGCCTTTTTTACGGCAGCCCTCCAGAGTCTCCGGTACGTGGGCCGCGCCGACGGAGATGACGGCGAAGTCGATGTCGCCGGGAATCTCCTCGACGCAGCGGTAGATCTTGCGGCCGCGGATCTCGCCGCCCCGGGGATTGACGGGGAGCAACTCGCCGTCGAAGTTCATGGCCAGCAGGGAGAGAAAGATTCCCCGGCCAAAACCGAAACCCTCCGCGGAGACGCCGGCCACGGCGACGCGGCGGGGATGAAAGATGCGTTCGAAATCCGTCTGACTCATATCCGATCACCTCGTTAAGATGCGCTGCATATAGCGGAGCGACGCCGATAGTTCAAGGAAAAACCGGGCGGGCGGGGTAAAGTTTACAAGGCGAAAAATGAGGACCGTCCCCATTTTTCCTTGATCTTCAAGATGAATTATTGCAGATACACAATCTGATCCGGGGAGAGATATGAGTAAGTGCCACATAAAAGATGAGATGGCATTCATGAAACCATTTGCCCTCGATATTGGCAAGACGATGGCTGTTATGTTGGAATACTTGTAGATATTCCAGGCGTCTTCAGTCAGAGAGAAGCATTTGAATAAGAAATAAAAAAATTGGTAGCAAGCGGCCTTTTCATAAAGTCCGGGGAAAGCAGAGGAATGCGATGATGGATAGAAAGATAGCGGTGGTGGGAGCGGGAAACGTGGGGGCGACGGCGGCGCAGCGGCTGGCGGAGAAGGTTTTGGGCGACGTGGTCCTCATCGATGTGATTGAAGGCGTTCCTCAGGGCAAGGCCCTGGATCTGGCGGAGGCGGCGCCTATCGAGAAGCACGACGCGGCGGTGGTCGGGACGAACGGTTATGAGGCGGCGGCGGGGGCGGACATCGTCATCATCACGGCGGGGATTCCCCGGAAGCCCGGGATGAGCCGGGACGACCTGCTGGCTACGAATGCCCGGATCATGAAGTCCGTCGTGACGGAGGTGGTGCGGCAGGCCCCGGAGGCGATCCTCATCGTGGTCAGCAACCCGCTGGATGCCATGTGCCACGTGGCCTACGAGGCGAGCGGTTTTCCCCGGGCGCGGGTCATCGGCATGGCGGGCGTCCTGGACGCGGCGCGCTTCCGGGCCTTCATCGCCGCGGAGCTGCGGGTTTCCGTGGAGAACGTCCACGCCACCGTCCTGGGCGGCCACGGCGACACCATGGTTCCCCTGCCGCGCTACACGACGGTGGCCGGCATCCCCCTGCCGGAGCTGCTGGCGCCGGAACGGATTGCCGCGCTGGTGGAGCGGACCCGGAACGGCGGGGCGGAGATCGTGAGCCTCCTCAAGACCGGCAGCGCCTTTTACGCCCCGGCGTCGGCGGCGGTGGAGATGGCGGAGGCCATCCTCCGGGACCGGAAGAAGATCCTGCCCTGCGCCGCTTATCTCCAGGGTGAATACGGCATCGACGGCCTGTTCGTCGGGGTGCCGGTGAAGCTGGGGAAGGGGGGCGTGGAGGAGATCATCCGCCTGAACCTCACGGACGGGGAGCTGGCATCCCTGCATAAATCAGCCGCCGCCGTGGGCGAGCTGGTGGCGGCCGTCAAGCGCTTAAATTGAGAGCTTTGAAAAATGGCTTCGCCGCGACTCAGAAATCTTTTTCGCTTCTGAATGGGTAGCGTATAAATCTTATTCATTACAGAAAGCCATATTCGCCGACCTCGTAAATAATCCTGTTAAACGTCGATATTGGACGAAGACAGCCGGTGTGGGGCATGGGTCCCGAAGCGGGTGTAAATGACGGCTCCCAGACCCATCATGAGGGCCAGGACCTTGATCATCCAGCCGATGTAGGGGATCCAGCCGATGATCCACAGGACGACGAGCCCCCAGAACGTCTCCCGGCAGATGTGCTGGCCGGGCCGTTTGAAGAGGGCGTAGAGCTTGCGGCCCACAAGCTGGGAGACGGCGATAAAGCCCAGGAGACCCGCCACGACCACAAGAATCATCTCCAGGGGGATGAGGACGATGCCGATGACGGAGACGGTGAGGAGGATCGCCAGGGGGACCACGAGGACCAGCCCCAAGAGCCCCCAGAGGGTGATCTTCATCGTTTCCTCCCGGATGGACGCGGCAATGACCTGGATGGGTTTGGGGATCAGGAGGACCATGAGGATGGCGATGATCAGGATGCTGAAAAAGATCGTCAGGGAAAATATCGCGAAGACCCAGGACCACCCTTCCCACTCGTCGCTCAGGACATGGGTTATCACTTCGGAGATGTTCGAGGAGTTGATCTCCGTTATGGTCCCCTGGACATCCGCCCCCTTGGCCTTGACGAGGACGCCTCCCAGTACGACCACATTTCCCTTCACCAGGGCCTTTCTGGTCAACACCACCGAATTGCCCATGGCGATGACATTCCCCTCCACGACGCCGGTGACGGTGATCTGACCGTTGATGGTCAGGACATGGTTCACCCGCGAGCCTGCTTCGATCAAGACGTCTTCGCCGATTTTGAAGATCGTGGCGTTTTCCGCCGCCGCGCCGGCCGCGAAACTCACGACAAATATCACCACAATCGCCATTATAGTTTTCTTCATATTGTTTCCGTATTATCTTTCTTCATGGCGGTCCCGTAAACATGGCCGTTAGTATCGGAAAGGTCACCCGCTGTCAATGACTAAATGACGGCATTATTCCGATATTATATTAAAAAATACTTTTAGCCCCCGTCTTGATAATTGCCGCAAAAAACGCTTGCATTTCTTGCCTCGTTTCGATATTAGTACCAACAGATTATGGCTGATATAAAATGCATGTTATCAGAAAGATTATATACAATTCAGCTCGTAATCGCCTCTGTCGCTGGATGAATGCCATTAACAGCATTGTTGTAAATAATAGGAGGAGGGTAAAAATGCGTAAAGGACAGGAAGAAGTGGAAAAGAGGCCGGAAGAGAAAGTGGCGGAACTGATCAAGATCAACAAGCTGCTGGAACAGGAAAACGCGGAGAAGAAAGTGGCGGAGGAGGCCCTGAAGAAGCGGGAAGCGGAGCTTGAATCGACTGCCAAATCTCTGGAAGAACTCAATGCCGCCCTCAAGGTCCTGCTGAAACACCGTGAAGACGACAAGAATGAAGTCGGGGTCAAGGTTATCGCCAATGTCAAGGAGCTGGTGCTGCCTTATCTGGAAAAACTCAAGACGACGCCGCTGAACGATACCCAGGCGATCCTCGTGGATATACTCGAAATGCACCTCAACGAGATCACCTCCCCCTTCCTCATGAAGCTGACCTCCACCTATCTGGGCTTCACCCCCAAGGAGATTCAGGTGGCCAGCCTCATCCGCGACGGTAAGAAAACCAAGGAAATAGCCAAGATAATGAACGTTTCCAAAAGCGCCATCGATCTGCACCGCAATCACATCCGCAACAAGCTGGGGTTGAACAACAAAAAGGTCAACCTGCGGTCCTATCTGTCGGCGCTGCCTTAGCATCATCACCGCCCGAGTATAATGACGGATTTCCGCGGCAGGCACCCCTCCGGGAGTGCCTGCCGGCAGGAGATGCCCTCCCCCGTCGGCCCGGGGAATTTCCCGAGGGATTTCCTGTTGACGGCCGCGCGAAAAGGGGATAGCTTGGCCCACCACTTGGGTGAGGTGAGGTCTGAATAAATCCCTGATCAAGTTCATCGCCACCGGGTGTGGCAGCGGATATTTTCCCTTCGCTCCGGGGACCGCGGGAACCTTCGCCGCCATCCCCCTCTATCTGGCGCTGTCGCCGCTGTCCGGGGCTCTGTTCCTGCTGACGGCGGCCGCCTTCACCTTTCTGGCCGTTTACGCCGCCCAGGAGGCGGAGGTGATCTTCGGCCAGCATGATTCCCCCCGCATCGTTGTGGATGAATGGGCCGGATTCCTCTGGACGATGCTCTTCATTCCCCCGACGCTTCTTCATGTCGTGGCGGGGTTGCTGCTGTTTCGTTTTTTCGACATCGTGAAGCTCTTTCCCGCCAATGTCTTCCAGGACCGGCTGCCGGGCGGGTATGGAGTGGTTATGGACGACGTGGCGGCAGGGGTCTATGCCAATATCGGTCTGCACCTCCTGATCCGCGGCGGGATTATCTGAGAACCTAAGCGGGAGGTGCGGCGCACATGCATATCGGCATAATCACCATCGGCAACGAACTGACCAGCGGGCGCATCCAGGATGCGAATACCGCCTTCCTCGCCCGGCAGTTCCATCTTCAGGGCTGGCAGGTCGTGGCCTCCCTCTCAGTGGGGGATGAAGAGGAGATGATCGCCGCGGCCCTGGCATTCATCCTTCCCCGGGCGGAGGCGGTGATCGTCACCGGCGGCCTGGGACCCACCTCCGACGACATCACGACGGCGGCGTTGGCCCATATCTTCGGCCTGCCGCTGATCACCGATGAAGAGACCCTCCGGCACATCCGGGGGATCTTTACCCGTTACGGACTGCAGTGGACCCCGAATAACGCCAAGCAGGCCGTATTTCCCCAGGGGGCGGAGATCATCGCCAATCCCACGGGCACCGCCCCCGGCTTCGCCCTGCGGCGGGAGGGGAAGGTCATCGCCGTGATCCCCGGTGTCCCGGCGGAGGTGCGGCGGATGGTGCCGGCGGGCGTCGTTCCGCTCCTTAAACGGGCCTTTCCCGGCCATGCCCGCCATACGGCCGTGCGGACTTTTAAGACCTTCGGACTTTCCGAGGCGGCGGTGGACCAGGCCGTGGCCGGGGTGGCGCCGGCGGGTGTGGAGATAGGCTTCTATCCCCGTTTCCCCGAGAATCACATCGTCCTGTCGGCCCGGGACGACCATGACGAGGCGGCGGCCCGGGCACGGCTCCTAACCGCGGAGGCGGAATTCGAACGGCGACTCGGCGGCTATGTCTTCGCCCGGGATGAGGAGACCCTGGAGGGGGTGGTGGGGGCGCTGCTCCGGGAACAGGGACGGACCATCGCCGTGGCGGAATCCTGCACGGGCGGCCTCGTAACCGACCGCCTGACGGATGTTCCGGGAAGCTCCGCCTATCTGGAGCGGGGGCTTACAACATACAGCAACCGGGCGAAGGTGGAGCTCCTGGGGGTTCCGGAGGAGGTGCTTCAGGCCCACGGCGCGGTGAGCGAGGAGACGGCCCGGCTTATGGCGGAAGGGGTTCGGCGCCGGTCGGGGACGGATCTGGGGCTAGCGACCACGGGGATTGCGGGGCCTGATGGCGGGTCGGAGGCCAAGCCGGTGGGGACGGTCTATATCGCCCTGGCCGACGGGGTGGCGACCCGGTGCCGCCGCTGCCATTACCGGTGGGAACGGCGCCGGATCAAGATGATCGCCTCCCAGGCGGCCCTCCTCATGGTGAAACGGTATCTGGCGGGGGAGAAGGACCCCCTTTGATCTCTTGATCTCCTTTCACCGTCGCCGCGGCGCCGGCCGGAGCCAAAAACTTCTTAACATAAACCGTCAAATATATTATCATCCCACCCGCTAAGGAGAGCTGAAAAGATGCGCACCTTTCTGGCCGTAGCGCTTCCGACCGAAATAACGATTAATATCGGGGTGATCCGGGATCGCCTGAAGAAAAGCCTCTCGGGAGATATCCGTTGGGTCCGGCCCGAGGCGGTCCATCTGACCCTGAAGTTCTTCGGGGAGGTAACGCCGGCGGATGCGGAGCGGATCGGCGCCGTCGTGGCGGGCCCGGCGGCTGCCGCCGCCCCCTTTGTCCTCGAAATCCGGGGTCTGGGCGCCTTCCCGGACGTGAATCGGCCCCGGGTGATCTGGCTGGGGCTGGCCGGGGAGACGGCGGCGCTGCTGTCCCTGCACCGGGAACTGGAGCGGGAGCTGGCGGCGGCGGGCTTCCCGAAAGAGGAGCGACCCTTCAGTGCCCACCTGACCCTGGGACGGGTGAAGATCCCCAAGGGGATCATCGGCCTGGCCGGGGCGGTGGAGACGGGAGCGGGTGTGGGGGCGGGGCGGATCCCGGTGGGAGAGATCGTCCTGTTCAAAAGCGAACTGACGCCCCGGGGGGCGATCTATACCCGGTTGGCCGCCTTTCCCCTCCGGGATGGTTTTTTACCAGGTCATCATTGATGAATTCGTAAAAAGTCATGATGGAGACGACGAAAGCAGGATCGCCGTTTCGTTGCTTATGCAGCTTACTTACATGCAATATTCAACAATAAGAAAAGGAGGATGGCGATGGGGGTAGATATGGACAGGAACAAGGCCGTGGATCTGGCCATCAGTCAGATCGAGCGGCAGTTCGGCAAAGGGGCCATCATGAGGCTGGGGGGATCGGAGAAGATCGATGTCCCGGTAATTCCCACGGGGGCCCTCAGCCTGGACATCGCCCTGGGGGTGGGCGGCGTGCCCCGGGGGCGGATCATCGAGATCTATGGTCCTGAATCGGGCGGCAAGACGACGCTGGCCCTCCACATCGTGGCCGAGGCCCAGAGGCAGAACGGTCTGGCGGCCTTCATCGATGCGGAACACGCCCTGGATGTGGGCTATGCCCGGAAGATCGGGGTCAATACCGACGAGTTGCTCATCGCCCAGCCGGATACGGGCGAGCAGGCCCTGGAGATCGCCGAAACCCTGGTGCGCAGCGGCGCCCTCGACGTCCTCGTGGTCGATTCCGTGGCGGCCCTGGTGCCCCGGGCGGAGTTGGAAGGGGAGATGGGGGATGCCCAGATGGGCCTTCAGGCCCGCCTCATGTCACAGGCCCTCCGGAAGCTCACGGGGAGCATCAGCAAATCGAGGACCACGGTGATCTTCATCAATCAGTTGCGGATGAAGATCGGGGTCTTCTTCGGCAGTCCCGAAACCACTACGGGGGGCAATGCCCTGAAGTTCTATGCCTCCATGCGCCTCGACATCCGCAAGGTGACCTCCCTCAAACAGGGGCAGGACGTCATCGGCATGCGGACCCGGGTCAAGGTGGTGAAGAACAAGGTCGCCCCGCCGTTCCGGGAGACGGAGTTCGACATCATCTTCGGCGAGGGGATTTCCCGGGAAGGCGATCTCCTCGACCTGGCGGCGGAAAATGCCGTCATCGAAAAGAGCGGCGCCTGGTACTCCTACAAGGGGGAGCGCCTGGGTCAGGGCCGGGACAACACCCGCGCCTTTCTCCGGGAGCATCCGGAAATGCTTCAGGAGATCGAATCCGGGGTGCGGGAAAAATTCGACCTGAAGGCCTCGGCCGCGGCGGAATGACGGTGCGGTGAAGAGGGGGCTTTAACCCCATTCCCACCCCGGTCATCAGGCTTCCGGCTTCAAGAGTAATCTTGCCCCTCCCCTTCAAGGGGGGGGTAGGATGGGGATGGGTCAGAGACGGCCGTTTTCAGCGGGTTTGTGGTAGGAGATATGGAGGATAACGAGGGGCTGGCCAGGGCTAAGGAGGTTTGCTGGCGGCTCCTGGCCCGGCGGGATCACAGCGAGGAGGAACTGGCCCTAAAACTGGCAAAGCGGGGTTTTCCGGGAGAGGTTGTTGCCGGAACGATTGATTATTTTCGCGAACTGGGTTATTTAAACGACCGGGCGTTCGCGGCCGCTCAGGCCCGCCGCCTGGCGAGAGGGAAAGGTTATGGGGATCGCCGTCTCCGCGCATTCCTTCGGGAGCGGGGGATACCGGAATCCCTGGCCGGGGAGGCTGTCGCCGCGGTCCGGCAGGAATGGACCGAGGCGCAGGCCGTGGCATCCTTAATCGAAAAAAAGAAACAGCACAGGCCTATCAAGGGAGATCCGCAGGGGAAGCAACGGCTTTTCCGGTATCTTCTGGGCCGGGGATTTCCCCCGGGGCTGATATGCGAGCAGATTAACCGTGCGGAGGAGGAAGACGGGCATGACGATGACGGCAAGTGAAATAAGAGGGCAGTTTCTGAGATTCTTCGAGGGCCACGGGCACACCATCGTGCCGAGTTCGAGCCTGATCCCCAAGGACGATCCGACCCTCCTTTTTACCAATTCGGGGATGGTCCAGTTCAAGAACTGCTTCCTCGGCCTGGAAGACCGGGGCTACACCAGGGCCGCCAGTTCCCAGAAGTCGGTCCGGGCCGGGGGAAAGCACAACGACCTGGAGAACGTCGGTTACACCGCCCGCCATCACACCTTCTTCGAGATGCTGGGCAACTTTTCCTTCGGCGACTACTTCAAGAAGGAGTCCATCGCCTGGGGCTGGGAGTTCCTCACGGTGAACATGGGGCTGCCCAAAGACAAGCTCTGGATTACCATCTACAAGGATGACGACGAGGCCTTCGAGATCTGGAACAAGCAGATGGGGGTCCCGGCGGAGCGGATCGTCCGGATGGGAATGGAGAGCAACTTCTGGATGATGGGTGAGACGGGCCCCTGCGGCCCCTGCTCCGAGATCCTCTACGACCAGGGGGCCACCGTGGGCTGCGGCCGCCCGGAATGCTCCGTGGAGTGCGACTGCGACCGTCACCTGGAGATCTGGAACCACGTCTTCACCCAGTTCGACCGGGACCGGGACGGCAACTTCCAGCCCCTCCCCAAACCGAACATCGACACGGGCATGGGCCTGGAGCGCCTGGCGGCCATCGTCCAGGGGGTGCAGAGCAACTATGACACGGACCTGTTCACCCCGATCATCGCCGGGATCGCCGGGATCGCCGGGCGGGCTTACGGCGCCAATGGCGAGGCCGACGTCTCCATGCGGGTCATCGCCGATCACAGCCGCGCCATCACCTTTCTTATCGGCGACGGCGTCCTGCCCAGCAACGAGGGGCGGGGCTACGTCCTGCGGCGGATCCTCCGCCGGGCGGCCCGGCACGGCAAACTCCTCGGGATCGACCATCCCTTCCTCCACGAGGTCGTTTCCCTGGTCGTGGCGGTGATGCGGGAGGCCTACCCGGACCTGATCGACAAGGAATCCTATATCCGCAAGGTTGTGGTCAACGAGGAGCAGCGGTTCATCGACACCCTGGATACGGGACTCCGGATCCTCGGCGAGGAGGTCGCCCTCCTCAAGAAAGAAGGCCGGCAGGTCATCCCCGGAGAAGTGGTTTTCAAGCTCTACGACACCTTCGGGTTTCCGGTGGACCTCACGGCGGACATCGTCCGCAAGGACGGTCTGACCCTGGATATGGAGGGATTCGAGGCGGCCATGGAAGCCCAGCGGGAGAAGGCCCGGGAATCCTGGAAGGGCAGCGGCGAGCAGGCGGTGGCGGACAGCTACAAGAAGATCTCCGTCCGGGGCGTAACCACCGAATTCATCGGCTATCACGGCATCACCGAGGCCGCGGCCGTGGTCACGGCAATCCTGAAGAAGGACGCGGAGGTCGAGGAACTCGCCGCCGGGGAAAACGGCGAGATCTTCGTGGACGAAACGCCCTTCTACGGGGAAAAGGGTGGCCAGGTGGGGGACACGGGGGTGATCGCCGGTGAAGGCTATCGCTTTGAGGTATGGGACACCCAGTGCCCGACGGATACCCTGATCACCCATATCGGCAAGATGAAGGAGGGGAAGATCCGGGTAGGCGACACGGTGCAACTCCGGGTGGACGAGACGGCCCGGCGGGCCACGGAGGCCCACCACTCCGGCACCCACGTCCTCAACGCCGCCCTGAAGCGGGTCCTGGGCGACCATATCAAGCAGGCGGGCTCTTCGGTGACCCCGGAGCGGTTCCGCTTCGACTTCACCCACTTCAGCCGCATCGAGGCGGAGGAACTCGACGCCATCGAGAACATCGCCAACGAATACATCCGCCGGAACGCCGAGGTTAACACCCGGGTCCTCCCCAAGGAGGAGGCCATGAAGACCGGGGCGGCGGCGGTCTTCGACGAGAAGTACAGCGACAACGTCCGGGTGGTGAAGATGGGGGACTTCAGCATGGAGCTCTGCGGCGGCACCCACGTAAACCGCACCGGCGACATCGGCGCCCTGAAGGTCGTCGGGGAGTCGGCGGTGGCGGCGGGGGTCCGGCGGATCGAGGCCGTGACCGGCGGCGAGGCGATCAAGTACTTCAAGGCCGTGGAGGCGGAGCTGAAGAAATCGGCGGGACTCCTCCGGGCCAACCCCCTGGAGGTGACGGAGCGGATCGACCGCATCCTCAAGCACCAGCGGGAGCTGGAGCGGGAGATCGAGGCCCTGAAGGGCAAACTGGCTGCCCGGGATTCGGCGGACATCATCGGCCGGGCCAGAGAGATAAAGGGGGTGAAGGTCCTGGCCACCGTCGTGGAGGCCCCGGACGTGAAGACCCTCCGGGACTTCGGCGACAAGCTCCGGGACAAGCTTGCCTCCGGGGTGATCCTCCTGGGGAGCAAGGTAGAGGGCAAGGCGATGCTCCTGTGCATGGTGACGAAGGACCTGACGGGGCGCTATCACGCCGGCAACATCATCAAGGCGGTGGCCCCGGCGGTGGGCGGGAGCGGCGGCGGCCGCCCCGACATGGCCCAGGCGGGCGGCCCGCGGCCGGAAAATCTGGAACAGGCCCTGGCCAAGCTGGAGGAACTTATCTGATTTATTCCTCCCCCTTCAGTCGGGAGGTTAGGAGGGGGAGGGGGTTATTATCCGCGCTGGCGGGGGGTTTAAGCCCATCCCCCCGTCGTTACTTCTTTTCCGGCGCCTCGGCGATGGCGCTCCCGCCCCCGCTCTGATAGATCATCAGATCCGGGGTGTAAACCACGACCTTGTTGCCCTCGCCCATTTTGACGAAGGTGCGGGCCTTCAGGATGGAGTACCAGACGCCGATAGGCTTCCCCGCGTCGTCGTACATCAGGAATCCATGCTGGAACTCCCGGTAATCCCTCGCTTTTTCCTGCATGTGGAGGATCATGCCCCGGAAGCTTGCCGGGGTGGGGTTGATGGGTTTCCAGAGCTCGTTGTCCAGGACGTACTCTTTTTTCAGGCCGATGAGGGCGTTGGGGAAGAGGTCGGGGCCGCTGTAATAGTAGTTCATCCCGGGGTCGATCCGGAAGGAATCGAAGTCCCGGGTGGTCTGATCGTCGGGAAAGATGTTTCCATAACGGCCGCCGGCGCAGCCCCCGATGATAAGGATCATCGCCAGGACGACCGCGGCGGCGGCGATGGAACGGATAATGTTCGGGCCGGGATTCCCCCTTCCATACCGGTGCAAACCGAAGCCGAAGCCCCCCAAGGCTCCCCGGTCAACCCCGGCAGAACGGCAAATGGCGGCCGGTAAAAGTTTCCCTCTCACGCTGTGCAGCCTCCGCTTCATGGCATTGCTCCTTTCCTTTCCGGACACGGTTTAAGACCGGTGATTATCGATTTGCGGCATGCTTTTGTGTCCCCGGCAAAAAACGCTAATTTTAAAGACCTGACCCCATGATTTCCTCCAGGGACAGCTTCTGCCCCGGACGCTGTTCGTTGGCCTCCCGGAGGCGGTCGGCGGCGCCGAACACCGCATTGGCGGTCCGGGCCGTGGCGGCGGCCGCCAGAAAACGGCCGGCGGCCGCCCGGAATCCCTCGCCGGTCAGGCCGAGGATCTCTTCCCGGAGGGTCTGCCGGTACGCGTCGGTGAGGGAGGAAAGGTGGCGGATCAGGGCGGCCAGGCCCTTCCCGGATGGGTCCATAGGCCGGTCGATGGCGCCGATGGCGCCGATGATGGCCTTGTCCAGATCCTCCGGGGAGACGTGTTCCGGCGCCAGGGCCGCGGCTATTTCGTCGTAAACCTTCAGGGTCCTGATGATGTGGGGGTCACGGTAAGACATGAGGGCGAAAATCCCCGTCTGGGGGTCGTAGGACGACATCCCGCCGTAGGCCCCGCCCTGGATGCGGATCTGCTTGTAGAGATAGCCGTTCGACAGGAAGCGGGAGGCCACCATGAGGGCCGCGGTGTCGCCGTGGCCATGGGGCGGGGCGGTCAGCGCCCGGGCTACATAGGAAACCTGGGCCGGGATGACGACGCCCCGGTCGCGGGGCTCCCGCGGGGATGGCGCGGCGGCGGCGTCGGGAGTTTCCCCGGCGAGGCGGTCGAGGAGGGCCGGCAGATGATCCGACATGATCCGCAGCCCCTCCATGTCGGCGGTCATGTTCACCATGAGCCCCGCTTTCGTAAAGGTTCGTCCCTTGAGCTCGTGCAGCCCCGCTACGAAGGCCTCCCGGTTGCGTTCGCTGCCGGCCTCCCGGAGAAAGTCGAGCTGCGACTTGCCGTGCCACTGCTCGTCCCGCCAGGCGGGGAGGGAGAGGGACGCCCCCGCCAGCCGCCGGGCGAAGAGGTGCCCGGAGGGTACGATGGAGGCCTGGAAACGGTTTTTCTTTTCCAGGATGAGGTCCCGAAGCCGCCGGTGATCGGACAAATCTCCGGCGCTCAGCAGCTCCGCCAGGATGTCCATGGCCGCGGGGAGGTGGCGGTGCAGGGCCTTGAGACGGAAGATGAGCCGCTGCCAGACACCGCCTCCCTCCGACGATGCGCCGCCCCCGAAGTCCATGACGAATCCGGAGCTTACTGAGGAACGGATTCCACCGGTCTTGAGGGCGATAAGCTTGGCCATCTCCTCGTAATTCCGGCCGGCGGCGCCCATCTGGGTGACGATCTTTCCCAGGAGGGGGAGGCAGGGCTGCTGGGCATCGGGAACGGCGGCGACGTCGAAGGCCAGATCGAGATAGGCGATGCCGTTGGTGAAGATGTCGTGTCTGAGGACGGCGGTGCCTCCCAGGGAGGCATATTCGGTGGGGATGGCCTCGACCTTCCTGTCGATGTCCCCGGTCTTCAACCGGGGCAGAGTCGCCACGGCCTCCGGGGTATCCGGTTCCGTCTGGAAGTTCTTCAGGGCGGCGAGTTCCGCTTCGATCCGGGCTTGATCGGCTTCCGTCAGGGCGGCGGCCCGGGCGGCCAGGCCTCTTTTGCGGGCCTCCCCCTCTTTTTCCAGACATTTCGGGTCCGGTTCCATCACACTCAGGAGCCGGTGGGGATTCTCCAGGAGCCAGTCCCGAATCAGGGCGGCGAAGAGTTCCGGATCTTCCTGCCAGCGGCGGCGGATCATGGCGATGAGGGCGGGGAAATTCAGGCTGTACAGGGGGTCACCGCCGTACAGCCAGGTGTGGAACACCCGGGTCATGAGGATGATGCCGTAGGGGTAGTTCTTGCGGTTGATTTCCCGGCCCTGGATCTCGATCTGGTGGAGGGTCCCTTCAATGAGTTCCCGGTCCACCCCCTCCCGGACGATCCGGTCCAGGGTGTCCAGGATCAGGGACGCGATGGTCCCGGCCCGGTCGGCGTCGGTGCCCCGGAGCCCCACGGCGAATACCGCCTGGCGGTAGTCCCGTTCGAAACCCGTGACCGGCGAGAGGTCCTGGCCCAGGCCGGAATCGATTAGGGCCTTGCGCAGGGGCCCCGCCGCACTCCCCACGAGGACCCCGCTTACGACCTGAAGCAGAATCACCGTCTCTTCGTCGGTGTTTTCCGTGAGGAGCCAGGCCATATTCACATTCGCCTTTCCCCGGGGGTCTTCTCCCCGGCCGATGGGGAAGACGCCCCGGACGGCGCGGGGTTGCTCCCAGCGCCCCTGGGCGGGGATGGCGGAGTCGATGTCGGTCCGCGGAAAGCCGGCGAGGATCTCCTGAAGGAAGGGGAGATGATCCGTGACGGGGATGTCGCCGTACAGGAAGATGCGGGCGTTGCTGGGAGAGTAGAAGGAGCGGTGGAAGGCACGGAACGACTCGTAGGTCAAATGGGGGATATCCTCCGGATTGCCTCCGGAGTCGAAGCGATAGACCGTATCGGGAAAGAGGTTCTCCTGCAGCGCCTTGTACATGAGGCTGTCCGGGGATGAATAGGCCCCCTTCATCTCGTTGTAAACGATCCCCGAGATGTCCAGCTCCCGGCCGCCGGCGGGGGTGGCCGTCCATTCTAAGTGATGGCCTTCCTGGCGGAAGGTCTCGGGAAGGAGGCGGGGCCGGAAGACCAGATCCGCATAGACCCGGGCCAGGTTGTAGAAGTCCGCTTTGACCTGGCTGGCGACGGGGTAGATGGTCTTGTCGGGATAGGTGAAGGCGTTGATGAAGGTCTGCAGGCTGCCCCGGAGGAGTTCGTTGAAGGCGTCCTTGACGGGATAGCGCTCCGAGCCGGCGAGGACGGAGTGCTCCAGGATATGTGGCAGCCCCGTGGAATCGTGGGGGGGCGTCCGGAAGGCGACGGCGAAGAGATTCTCACGGTCGGTGCAGTGGAGATGGAGGACCTGTGCCCCGGTGGCGCCATGCTCCAACTCATAGGCGGTGATGCGGATTTCGGGCAGCGGGACGACCCGCCGGACGGTAAAGCCGGCGGATGTTTCCCCGGCGCTCAGCATTGGTTCCGGGCAGGCGGAGGCATCCAGCATAATCTATATCTCCTTTATGTACATCAAGTTTGAGTTACGAGTTCATCAATTTCAACGCTGCCTGTTCCAAAACCGGAACGGCCCTGCCGATGGTGACGGGCCTTTTTATACCGGAGATCGCCCCCGCCGTCAAATATTCCGCGCCGACCTCCGGGCAGGACTTCTTCCACGCTTCGGCGACAGCACCCGTTGCTGATGAATGATCAATGATGTCGATATGCTTTGTCCTCATCGACCTCATCGCTTGACAAGGGGCATCCCGCCTGTATAGGAATCCTCCGGGTAGCCCCACTCGGTCGCGGCACTTGACACGCCCGGACGGGCCGGAAGTCCGCGTCTTCGAACCCGCGGCGTGTCTTAGGGCAAAAGGGTGCAAATGGGAAGTAATTTTCGGAGGTCCCTGGAGATGGGAATATGAGTGAAAAGCCGAATCTGGTCGTCCTTCTGGGACCTACGGCGGCGGGGAAAACCCGGCTTGCGGCGCGTCTGGCCCGGGAACGGGGCGGTGAGATCATCTCCGCGGATTCCCGCCAGGTCTATCGGGGGATGGACATAGGGACGGGGAAGGACCGGCGGGATTACGTCGTGGAGGGCGCCGCCGTCCCCGTGCATCTCCTTGACGTGGCGGATCCCCGGGAGGAGTTCCACCTTTTTGCCTATCAGGGGCTATTTTACCGGGCCTTTGCCGAGATAGCCGCCCGGGGGGCGCTGCCCATCCTCGCGGGAGGCAGCGGCATGTACCTGGAGGCGGCGATCCGCGGCTACGAGATGGTGGCGGCGCCGGAGAACCCGGAGCTGCGCCGTGAGCTGGCCGCCCTCGACATGGGGGAATTGGCGGCGCGGCTTCTGAGCCTGCAGCCGGAGTTGCACAACCGGACCGATCTTGTGGACCGCCACCGGCTTGTCCGGGCGATTGAGATCGCCGCGGCGGCGCGGGGAGGGGAGGGAAGGCCGGGAGTGGAGCGTCCGGAGCTCCGCCCTCTCGTCATCGGTGTACGCTGGGAGCGGGACGTCCTGCGGCGCCGGATCACCGCGCGGCTGCATGAACGAATCGCCGCGGGGATGGTGGAGGAGGTGGCGGCGCTGCACCAAGGCGGCGTCGGTTGGGAGCGCCTGGACCGCTTCGGCCTGGAGTACCGTTATGTAGGCCTGTATCTCCAGGGCCGCCTGGACTGCGACGAGATGGTGCGAACCCTCAATACCCGGATCCACCAGTTCGCCAAGCGCCAGGATACCTGGTTTCGCCGGATGGAGCGCCGGGGGGTGACTATCCACTGGATCCCCGGCGGCGATTATGCCGGCCTGCGCTCCCTGGTGGAGAGGGAAATGGGGCCGGTCAGGCAAGTGGAAAGACGAGGGAAGGCAGGGACCGAAATAAGCACCGCTTCATATAAGTCGAATTTCAAAAAGTTTACGTGACCGAGAAGCAAGCCCGTTGATAAATGAACGACCATGAAGGCAGCGAGTCCGAATAAGTATTGACTATCTCGGAGTGCTGGCTATCCTGGATGCCAGGAACAGATATCCGGAAAGATATATTCAGAAAGATCTGAAAAAAAAGATCATCCGGCTTACCGGTCCGAGGCAAACCGGCAACACGACCCTTGCGAAGCTGTTGAAGGTTGGAAATCACTTTTCAACAAATGAAAAAAGGGGCCGGAAAACATCCGTAACCCCTCGTTTTTGTTATTTGGCGTCCCCACGGGGAGTCGAACCCCGGTTACTGGCGTGAAAGGCCGGTGTCCTAGGCCACTAGACGATGGGGACGTCGTTTGCCTGATGAGAAGAATTTGGGCTTATATCCTTTAGCATCAGAAAATGTCAAGCAGTAAATTACGGAATTAGGGCGGATTAGAGATAGGGAGGGCCTTGCCGGCGGCGGACGATAGCCTAAAGGTGATCAGGTCGGATTTTCACTCGAAGGTCACGGGTTCCCGGAGGATGGCGGCGCGGGCCTCTTCGGCCCGGGCGGCGATCTCCGGATGGGTGTCCCGGAGGGACATGATCTGTCGCAGGTTGTCCGCGGTCCTCAGGACCAGCATGGCCATGTCGCCGTCGGCGATGCCGGCCCGCAGGATGATCTCGTCCCAGTCACCCCCGCCGGCCCATTCGTAGATGACCCAGGAGGTCCAGAAATAGAGGGGCCGGGTGGGAAATCCCGCGTCATCCAGGCGCCTGAGCAGGGGCCGGACCGTGGCGGCGATTTTGCGGTAGGCGGTGGCCAGAAGGCGAAAACGCCGGCGGGTGTCCTTCAGGACGATCTCCTGATCCCCATCGTAAATGAACGGGGCTACGACGGCCGCCATGAGGGCCGGATCGTCGGGGAAGGCCTGCTGTTTGATGCATTCGCCGATAAGCAGGGGCTGGTCGAGGCGCAGCCGGGAGGCCCAGACGCCGCTTTCCGTCAGCCGGTCTTCCCCGTCCACAAATCCTTCCGCCTTGAGGAAGTTCAGGTAGCGGAGGAAGTCGTGCCAGAGTTCGCTTCCCGTCTCTCCGGCCGGATGCCGGCGGCGCCGGGAACGCTGGTAGGCGGCCAGGGAATTGGCGAAGATTTCCCGAATGCCCGCCGGCGTCTGGGAGAGGAGGAGGTTGAGGACCATGGGGAAATCGTTCCGGAGCCGACTCCGGATATCCTCGGGTTCCCGGGACAGGAGGACCCGGATATGCCGGGGGTCCATGAAGCGGCCGGGGACGATGAGGAGGAAGCCGATCTTGTCCAGACCCCGGCGGCCTGCCCGTCCGGTCATCTGGTGGAATTCCGTTCCGGTGAGGGGACTGAATTCATGACCGTTGAACAGGTCGGAGTTGAACAGGACGATGGTGCGGGCCGGATAGTTGACCCCGGCGGCGACGGTGGAGGTGGCGAAGATGGCGTCCAGGCGCCCCTTTTTCATCATGGTTTCCACGAAGTATTTCCAGGCCGGCAACTGACCGCCGTGATGGGCGGCCACCCGGGACCGCTCCAGGACCGGGAGCTGGCGGTGTCCCTCCAGATAGGGGAAGCGGGTTAGGAGATCCTCCCGGTCGTAATGGAAGGGCGCGTCGAAGTCTCCGTCGGGGCGGGCGATGTGGCAGGTCTTCAGGGCGCCGTCGCATTCCGTTCGGGATTTAAGGAAGAAGATCGCCGGCAGGAGTTGGAAGGATCTGAGGACTTCGATGATCTCGCCGAAGCGGGGAAAGGCTTCATGGCGTTTTTTATGCCCATCCTCCGCTTCCAGAAAGGCGGCGATCTTCCCGTGGAGACGTTTCTTTTCCAGGAAGGGGAGGAGCCGTCCCGAGGGTTGGAGGAAGAGGGGGAAGAGGGGAACGGGGCGGCGGGATTCCGAGACGACCCGGCAGATCTTCCGGCGGAGGCCGGTCAGCCAGGCGGCGATCTCCCCGGCGTTGCCGATGGTGGCCGACAGGAGCAGCAGGTTGACCCGGACGGGGAGGTAGATCATGATCTCCTCCCAGACGACCCCCCGGTCGCGGTCGCCCAGGTAATGGGCCTCGTCGAGGATCACCAGTTCGCAGTTCAGGTCTTCGCCGCGGTGCATGGCGTCGTAGAGCTGGTTGCGGAGGATCTCCGTGGTCCCCACGATGATCGGGGCGTCGGGGTTGTCCTTCAGATCGCCGGTGAGGATGCCGACCCGGTCGGTGCCGAAGATCTGACCGAATTCCGTCCATTTGGCATTGCTCAGGGCCTTGAGGGGCGAGGCGTACCAGCAGCGGCCGCCGCCGTTGGCAATGATCCGGATGGCTTCCTCGGCAATCCAGGTCTTGCCCGCCCCGGTGGGGGCGGTGACGATGCAGTCCCCCTCCCGGATTGCCGCCAGGGCCTGAAGCTGGAAGGGGTCCGGTTGGAAGGGCCGGGGGTCGGGCCGGCCGATTCTGGCGAAGGTGTTTTTCAGCACCGGATCGGCCTCGGGTTGCATATGGGGTTGCCGGGGGCGGTGAGGCCGGGCTTTACGGCGCCCCGGTCCGTCGGTCTTCTCTCTCGCTAAATGCTTGGGCATGGCCCTCTCTATCATAGTTTCCCCTGTAAGGTAAAGAATTTAGCGCCCCCTTCCCGTCGGACTTGCGAGGACAGGCCGCTTGACCAGAGTTGGTGAGAAGCCCATGACCGCGTGCCGTCACAAAGGGGGATGAAAGCGAAGCTTAATGTTCATAAAATGCGAGGCCCATCCCCACCTTAATCCTCCCCTTAAAGGGGAGGAAAATGATTGGTGAATGAAGTCAAGCACATAGGAACGCATTTTCAGGTGAAGGAGGCTGCCCGAAAACGGCCGGATGCCGGTCTGGCGGGATGTGGTGTTTTGCGGGCGGGTAGCATGTTTATGAGTTGCTGCCGCGAGGTGCGCTTATAAGTTGACAGGGCGCCGGATTCGTCTTAAGTATCGCCCCGGCTCGGGAATGTCGCGGCGGTGTTTCCCGACCGGAACCAACGACTTGGGATACGGCGAATGGGAAATAAATCCGCGGCCCCCGTCTTCTGGGGCTGGTACATCGTAGCGGCGGCCTTTTTCGTTCTGGCGATCAATTATGGGAGCCGGTACTGCTTCGGGGTCTTCGTCAAACCCCTGGCCCAGGAATACGGCTGGTCTCGTTCGGTGATTTCCCTGGGGGCCTCGCTGAACATGCTTATCTATTCCGCCTGCGCCGTGGTGATCGGGAGGATGGTGGACCGCGTTGCCCCGCGCTGGATCGTTACGGGCGGGGCCGTCATTGCCGCCTTGGGCTTCCTCCTCACGGCCCAGGTCCGGACCCCCTGGCAATTCTATCTCGTCTATGGCCTGCTGCTGGGGATCGGCTCCGCCGGGCTGGGGGTGGTGACCGTCAATTCATCCGTGGGGAAATGGTTCATCCGCAAGCGGGGGACGGCGATCGGGCTCGCAACGATGGGGGTGAGTTTCGGCACCATCTCCCTTACGCCCCTGGCGGGCCTCATCGTCAAACATTTCGACTGGCGGGCCGGATTCATCGCCCTGGGGTTCATCTCACTCCTCGTCGGCGTCAGCCTTTCCCAACTATTTCTGCGCAAGGTGCGACCGGAGGATCACGGCCTCCTCCCGGACGGCGAGGTCAATCCCGACCTGGTCGTCAAGATCTCCACCCCCCCCGTGCCGGTGCGGATCGGTTTCGGTACGATGATCCGGGACCGCCGGTTTCGCACCCTGGCCTGCTCGTTCGGCCTGGCGGTGATGGTCCTGATGAGTGTCTTCGTCCATCAGGTGGCCTTTGCCATCGACCAGGGGATCGGCGAGGTGACGGCGGCGGCCTCCCTGGGTGTGCTGGGCCTGGCGGGCTTTGCCGGCCAGTTTTTTTTCGGCTGGCTCAGCGACCGGATCCGGGACCCCAAATACGCCTCCTTTCTGGGCATGTCCTTCATGCTGGCCGGCCTGGTGGCGCTCATGCAGGTGGCCTCGGCCCGGGGACTGTTCTTCTACGCCGTAGTCTTCGGTTTCGGCTACGGCGCCCTGGCCCCCATGATGCCCATTCTCCTGGCCGACCGTTTCGGCCGTGACACCCTGGGTTCCATCTATGGTTTCGTCACCCTTTTCCTCGGGATCGGGGGCGGGATCGGACCTTTCCTGGCGGGGATGATCTACGACGCCTTCGGTTCCTACGCCTTCGTCTGGCAGGCCGATATCCTGGTCATGATCTTTGTGGCCGGCTGCATCCTGACCCTGAAGCGGAAGGATGCCGGTCCGTGCTGACGGGGATGAGCAGGGATGAACTGCCGTGAATGGGCGGCCTGCTCCTGTCGCCCCTGGCCTGGCTGCGCTTCACCGCCGCCGGCTCCCCGGGAATCGCCGGCCTTCGGCCTTGGGGAGGCGTGGCTGCCCGTGGCCTATGTGGTGTTCCTGGGCACCGCGCTGGCCTATGTCCTCTACTATTACGGCATCATGAACACATCGGCCCAGAAGGCATCGCCGGCATTCTTCCTCAAGCCGGTCCTCGCCTCCCTGCTCGCCGCCCAAATCCTCGGCGAAACAATCAACGCCTAATGGTGGCCGGAGGCGTCCTCATCATCAGCGGCCTGTTTCTCACGGTTTTCGGGTCCCTGCTTGCGCGGCGCCGGCCGGGGGGATAATGATCGGCGGCGCGGTCCCTTGGTTACGGAACACCGACATGCATGTTTTACCGGGAGAATTGCCTTTTCGGTCCAGCCGGTCAGGTGGCGGGATGCCGGTCGGGGTCGGAACCCGAATTATCCGGAACGGCTTTCTCTTCGGCGCCGATGGGGAGCATGCCTTCGAGTCGCCTCGAAACCGCGGCGGCCAGGCGGCCCAAAAGGGAGGTGTCTAACTCGGGGTGATAACGGGCCGGGGAGGCGTCCCCGAAGTTGAGGCTGCCCACGGTGAGGCCCCGGGGCGCCAGGGGGGCCACGGCGATGGATTTGATGAAGTATCTGTTGCTCTGGGGAAGGAGTCGATAGAATGGTTTGAGATCGCCGTTGGCCAGGACGGGGGCAATGCCTTGCCCGACCAGTTCAGTGAACGCGGCGGCATCGATCTGATTCAGGCGGGCGCCGAGGAAGGGTGATTGCGTCAATGCCGGCCGCCAGGCTTCCGTCTCCGGCCTGCTGATCAGCGAGAGCCAGGCGAAGGGGATGGCAAAGGCCTCCTGGAGTTCCCGGAGGACATGGACGAGGACGGCATCCGCATCCCCCGCCGCCGGCAGGGAGGCCTCGATCCGGGAGAATGTCTCCGCAATGGTTTCGTTGATCCGCTTCGTTTCACCGGTTTTTTCCATCATCGTCTCTCCCCGTCGTTTTCGATTTGAAAATATCCTCCCCACCCGACGCCGTTCTTGTCTTCTCTTGCCTACTAACCATCATGCCCGGCGCGGGCATAACAAAAGATGAAAATATCCCGCCATACGTGGACATTTACATATAAAAGGCCGCGGGAAGAAATATCCCGGTCAAGCCCATAAGCGACACCTTGGAAAAATGGCTTTGCCAAGGCTCAGAAATCTTTTTCGCTTCTCAATGGGTAACGTATAATTCTTGTTCATTACCAGGCGTTAAGTTCAATCAAGAAAACGGCGAAAAACATTTGATTTGCCGCCTGCGAACCATTTTCCCACGGTTATGCAAACTCTCTAAGCGACAATCCATACCTGCCCTCGCCGCTTTCTCCGGCCGGGAGGCACCCCCGCCGTCAGGCGGTGAATTCCGCGGCGACGATGGTGTGATCCGAGGGCTTTTCCGCCCGGCGGGGGCCCATGTCGATCCAGCAGCGGCTCGATCTCGCCGCCAGGGGCGTTGTGGCAAGGATATGATCCACCCGCCAGCCCAGTTGCCTTTCCACGGCGTTCGGCACGCGGTAGTCGAAGAAGGAGAATTGCTGAGCCTCGCCGGGATGGTGCTTGCGGAAGAGGTCGGTGAATCCCCATTCCTTGACCTGGGCGAAGGCCTCCCAAACCTCCGGGGTGAAGCAGACGTGCCCCTTGAGGCGCTTGGGATCGTGGACGTCGATTGCTTCCGGAGCGACGTTGAGATCGCCGCACCATGCCAGCGGTTCGTCCGGGGAGAAGGAACGCTCGAAATAGCCCCGCAGCCGGGCGAACCAGGCGAGTTTGTAAGCGAAGTGCGGGGTATCCCGGTCCCGGCCCTGGGGGACATAGGTGTTGACGACGCTGAAGCCGGGGAAATCCACCCGGAGCAGCCGGTCCTCGTCCGCCGGGTCTCCGTCTTCCAGACCGCGGCGGACGGCCGTCGGGGCGCTCAGCGAGGCGACGGCGACGCCGTTGTACTGCCGGTTGCCCCGGAAGGAGACGTGATAGCCGACGGTGGTGAATTCCTCTTGGGGGAACTTGTCGTCTCCCACCTTGGTCTCCTGGAGGCAGATGATGTCGGGGCGATGCTCCCGGAGCCAGGGGAGGAGGATATGGAGGCGGGAGCGCAGGGAATTGACGTTATAGGTGGCGATCCGGAAACCGGCCATGGAATTTGCCTTTCTTATGGGAGGTGGATTTTGCTGTTTGCGTCTAACTGCACTTTGAAGTCGCCTTTTATCATATCCCCGGCCGCCCTTCAAGGGCGCGACGGCGGGAAAGATCCGGCGGCCGATAATCCGCCGGGAGTGCTTCGCCCTTGCCGATCGTTGATCCCCGGTATTCGCCCGCCGTGGCGATGACGCCGGCGACGGGAAAGAGCGGCGCGGCAAAACGCCCTCCGGTCCCGGGCGGGAAAAAACGGGCTGCGGCCTATTTGAGCCGGAAATCCACCCGGCGGCCGGAGACCTTGTCCTTCCGCTCCGGGGCCAGGGGAGAGGAGGAAACGAGAAAGATCCGTCCCGGCTCCACCGGCCCGGCCTTGAGAAGCTGTTCCTTCACCCCTTCGGCCCGGCGCTGCGCCAGTTGCCGGAGGTCCCCGTCCGTTACGGCGGTGTTTGCCAGCAGGAGCTTTTCCATCTCGGCCCGGGGGATGCGCTTCGCGATGCCGAGGAAGTTTCTCGGTTTTCCCGGGATCTTGGTTTCGTCGTAAACCTGTTGCAGGTATTTGTCGTATTCCCCGGCCGCCAGGCTCACCTTGCTCACCGGCATTGCCGGTTTGCCCGCCTCGATGAGGTCGTCGAGCTTGCGCTCCCTAATCTTTCTCGCCAGGATAGTCTTTTTCAATCCTTCCCGATCCGGAACGGGATCCACATGGCCCTCGATGTCCATCCGGACGGTGGGCTTTTCGTACAGGGCCTTGGCCAGAGAGGCGAGTTTGGCCAGCGCCGCGGCGTTCAACTCCGCGCTGCCCGGATCGAACTCGATATAGCTCAACTCCTCACCGCCGCCGCCCAGGGATGCGAGGAGGGCGAAGGGGGCCGTCAGGGCCTTGGTGAAGATATTGACGATGATCTGCCAGACGATGGGCCAGACCGAGAACTCGGGATCGTCGAGGCTGCCGGTGACGGGGATGTCGAGATTGATCTGGCCGTGACGGTCCTTGAGGAGGGAGACCCCGAGGGAGACCGGGGCCTTGATGGCCTCCGGACTGTCCACGTGGTCGCCCAGGGTCAACTGGTCGATGAATACCTTGTGGCCGGCGTTCAATTTTCCGTCTTCCACCAGATAGGAGACATCGAAGGTCAGCTTTCCCTTCATGATTGGATGCCCCAGGTATTTGCTGGTGTAGGGCGTTACCGGGCTCAGCTCGATCTCTTTGAACTTCATGGCGATATCCACGTACTGGCGCCGGATGAGGGGATTGATCCGCCCCTCGATCAAGATGTCCGAACCCCGTTCGAGATTACCCCGGAGCTTGACGGAGGCCCGGGAGATCTCTTCCGAGGAAAGGCCCGTAACACTTCCCGTCATGTTGCGCATCCGGGCGGAAAAGTTGGGCTTGATGAAGTTGTCCGTGAAATCGATGATGCCCCGGTTGAGATCCACCCGGCCGATGCGGATATCCGGCATCGCGGCCGGTACGGACCCCTTAACAGAGGCGGGTTGTACCGGCGGCGTTTTCGGGGGCGGCGCCGGGGAAACCGCCGGCTTTACCGGCGCGGGGGCCGCCGGCCCAACGGCGCCGGGAGATTTTTCCTTCCCGGCATCCGCCGCCCGGGGGGCATGTCCCGGCCCGCCGCCGGCTTCTTTCGCCGCCAGATGCTGAAGGTTGAGGGAGCCGTCGGCATTGATGATCACCCGGGCGAAATAGTCCCGCAGTCCTATCTTTTGGACATGGAGGCGGAGCGGTCGGGACCGGACGTCCATCCCATCGAAGGACAGCATCCGCCACTTCAGGAAATCGTTGCCGAAGGCCTGGTCCCGGGAGGAGAAATCCCCCACGGCCAACTGACCAGTGTAGTTGATCAGGGGCGGGGCTTCCTTCGCCCCGGCGGCGACGGCCAGCTTGCCCGTGGCGGAGATCCCGCCCCGGACGATGTTGAGGCGTACCTTGTCGGCGAAGTAGGGTTGAAAGGAACGGATGGGGATTTGCCGCAGCGCCACCTCCAGGTTCAGATCGAGGGGATCGAGGCCGACCGGCCCCTTGACCGCGACGATGCCCTTCTTGTCCACGGTTAGTTCCAGATCCGTCTGGGCCTTGCTGTCTTGGGCCGTGGAGAAGCCCTCCATCTGGAGGCGGATCGGGGCGAGGAGGACCTCGGCCCTCCCTGCCGGGGCGGCCTCGTCGAGGATCGCGACGGCCCCCTCCGTGATGCTCAGACGGTCGATCCGGGCCGAAAATTTACCCTGCCCGGCCGGCTGTTTTTTCTCTTTCGCCTTGCCCGATCCTTTTTTCTTGTTGCCCCCGGCCGCGGCCTTGGGCTTATTTGCCTCCGGAAACAGATTGGCCAGTTGCAGGGCGCCGCCCCGATCCCGTCGGATGTTGACCTCCGGTTTGGTCAGGGTAACGGACGAGAGATGCACCGCCGGCGTCAGGGGTTCCAGGGCGGCGATTGCCACTTCCAGTTTGGGAAGGCGGAGCAGGGACCGGCGCTGCGGATCGTCCACCACGACCTCCCGGAGGGCGATCCTGCCGGTGAGCCGAAGGACCGGCTTGGCGCCGGGGGGGTCGAGAAAGTGCAGGACGAGGTTGGCGTCCAGTTTGGCCGCCGGGATCTGAAAGGCCGTTTTTGCCGGGACATAGGCCAGGTAATGGGGGAGGTCCAGATCCTGGATCTCCAGATCGAGGGTCGTTTCCCGCTGGGGGGAAAAGGGGAGGGCGCGCCCCTTGAGCAGGTAGCGGTCATTGTTGATCAACGCGGAGAAAAGGGGCTCCACGTGACGCTCCGCATGATAATCCAGATTGGAGACAAAGGGGATGGCGAGGTTCATCTCCCGGATCCGGTGTTGAGTCCCCCGGGGACGGTCGTCGAAGTCGATGCTGCCGTTTTGGATCTCGATGTTGTTGAGGGAAAATTTCGGCGGTCCGGCGTCCTTCGCTTCCTTGTCCTTTTCCTTCGGGATGAGATCGGAGAAATTGTAGCCGCCGTCGGGAAGGCGGACGATCCGAAGGCGGGGGCCGGAGATATGGATCTCGTCGAGGATCAACGCCCGGCGGGCCAGCGAGGCGGCGCCCGCGACATTCACCCGCAGCTCCTCCAGGGCCAGGAAGGGCTCTTTTCCCTCCCGGTCGCCGATGGTTACACCCCGGACACTCAAGGCCAGAGCGGCGGGATTGAAGGATAACCGGTCCACGGCGACGGGCCGGTGGAGGGCTTCGCCGACCTTGCTGATCAGCAGGGATTTGCCCAGGGTGGGGACGAGGAGAAAAGAGGCCGCGGCGACGATGATCAGCAGGACCAGGGCGCCGGCCAGGATAAGTTTGATACGTTTCATGCCAACCTCCCGCAGGCAGAGAGGCGCGCCTGCTAACGCCGAGAGTTGCGCGCCCGACGACGGACGAGCGGTCCGCGGGCGGGGCGCGGCATTTGGTGGATCGTTCCGGGCTGGATGTTAATGAACCGCTGGAACTGATGTCTGGAGAACATGGATATATATTATCCGGTCAAGATATAGGGCAAGGGGAGAAGCGTGTCAATCAAATTTGACGACATCGTAAAAAATCCATATGCGGCGTTGCGCTTTCTCCTTCGTCACTGCGACGTACGCAGGAGTACTTCTCATTCCTCAGGATTAGCGCGCCTTGCCTCGAGAGCTTTTATTTGTCTCCATCATGACTTTTTACGAATTCATCAAATTTGATTGCGGCCCGCGGGTGTGCCGCGGCGGGGGGGCTTCCCCTCCCGGGCCGGGGTCCGGTTGGTGAGCCAGGCGCCGGTGATGACCAGGGCGGCGCCGAAAAGTAGGGAAAGGTTGAGGGCCTCGTCGAGGATCAGCCAGCCCAGGAACACGCCGCTTACGGGGACGAAATTGATGAAGACGGCGGCCCGGGTCGGCCCCAGGGCCTTGATCCCTTCGTAGTACCAGGTGAAGGCCACGGCGGAGCCCAGGAGCCCCAGAAAAAGGACCGCGGACCAGGAGGAGAGGGAATATACGGGCAGGGCGGGGAGCATCCCCTCGCAGAGGGCGGGCGGAGCCAAAAGCGCCGTGCCGATGAGACAGGCGTACGCCACGGCCACCAGGGGCGGGATCTCCTTAAGGACGTCCCGGCCGATGAGGGAATAGCTGACCCAACTGACGATGCAACCCAGGATGAATGTCTCGCCCGTACCGATGCCGGCGCCCAGGAGTCCGGGCAGATCTCCCCGGGAGATGACGATGACGGCGCCGGTGAGACACAGGACGATGCCCGCTACCCGGGCGGCGGTCAGCCGCTCTTTGAACAGGAGGGCCGCCCCGAGGGCGATGAAAACAGGGTTGGAGGCGACGATGAGCGAGGCGCGGCTGGCGGGGATGAGTTTCAGGCCGAGGAAAAAGAAGATATTGTACGCCGCCACGCCGGAGAGCCCCAGAAGAAACAGGGGGATAAACTGCCGCCGGGCGGGGATGGGCAGATGTCCCTGGGCCTGCCAGATCATGGCGATGAGCAAAAGGGAGGCGACGGCAAACCGGAGAAAAGACCCGGATGCGGGCCCCATGTCCTGGGCGGCGATCCGCCCGGCGACGAAGGTGCCCCCCCAGAGGACGGCGGTTAGAAATAACTTCAGATAAATCAAGGTGTTGTCACTTTGGTGGGCCGTCACTATTCCCCGATGATCTTGACGAGGACCCGTTTCGGCCGCCGGCCGTCGAATTCGCCGTAGAAGATCTGCTCCCAGGGACCGAAATCCAGCTCACCGGCCGTGACGGCCACGACGACCTCCCGGCCCATGATCTGGCGCTTCAGGTGGGCGTCGCCGTTATCCTCCCCGGTCCGGTTATGACGGTAGCGGGAGGTGGGGGCGTGGGGGGCCAGTCCTTCCAGCCAATCCTCGTAATCGCCATGGAGGCCCGCCTCGTCGTCGTTGATGAACACCGAGGCGGTGATATGCATGGCGTTCACCAATATCATCCCCTCCAGAATTCCGGATTCCCCGAGGCATTCCCGGACCTGGGGGGTGATATTGATAAACCCGCGTCTCGCGGGTAGGTTGAACCAGAGTTCCTTGCGGTAGCTCTTCATCCCGGCGGCCTTTTAGAAGTTCTCCGCCAGGACTTCGTAGTAGGACTGAGGATGGAGACAGGCCGGACAATTCTTCGGGGCCTCCGTTCCTTCGTGGACATAGCCGCAGTTGATGCAGTGCCATTTAACGGCCTTTTTCTTCTTGAATGCCTCACCGTTGGCGATGTTGGCGACGAGGGCCCGATAGCGTCCCTCATGGAATTTTTCCACCTTGGCGATTTGCTCGAAGGAGCGGGCAACCTCGGGATAACCCTCTTCCTTGGCAATGGCGGCAAAATCGGAATAGATCGTTGTCCACTCCATCTGCTCTCCCGCCGCTGCCGCTTCGAGGTTTGTTTTCGTGTCGGAGATCACCCCGGCGGGATAACTGGCCGTAATCTCCACCTCGCCCCCTTCCAGGTGCTTGAAGAATACCTTGGCGTGTTCCTTTTCATTCTCCGCCGTTTCCATAAAGATATTGGCGATCTGCTCAAAGCCTTCCTTCCGGGCGGCGCTGGCGAAATAGGTGTAGCGCATCCGGGCCTGGGATTCGCCGGCGAAGGCCGCCAGCAGGTTCTTTTCCGTCTTGCTTCCCTTGATGGATTTACTCATGTTCTCCTCCTGTCTTTTTTGGCGTAATATAATGTCACTTAAGGCGCGGGTCAAGTCCTGTAAAACCGCAATCCGGGGTGTAGCAGGTCACATTGAGAAACTGGCACTGCTGCCGGCAGACCGGGCACTCCTGGGGCGGTCTTTCTCCCTGGATCGTATTGCCGCAATTACTGCACTTCCAGAATGTATCGGGAAGTTTGGGTTTGGTATCCGCCATCGACGGCACCTCCTTTCCTTTTCCTTTTCTCGTTCGCTTACCGTAATAATTCTACTACAGTATAATCAAATAATAATCAACATCCCGGGGCGATCTTCTTCGTTTCGTTCAAACCATTTAAAATATCTTTTAACGATACATCCCCCCGGGCCGGCAAACTCCTCATTCCCGTCGGGGTAATATTTCGTGATAGCCGATTATAATCAACCACATATGGATTTATTTGTCCAGGATGGAATTGTGGCACGCATTTTTCATTATAGAAGGTCAAACGGTACGGGCAAAACAAAAAGAAATAAAAAATATTCGGAGGACACAGGAAATGAAAAAGACATTAGGAACGATGGTAGCGGCTTTGGTAGTGGTGCTCTGCACCGGGACTTTCGCTTTTGCGGAATACACGCTGGCCGGGGTCGGCAATTTCCCCTACTTCCAGCTCGGTTGCCTCATTGTGGGCGGGATGATCATCATCAGTCTGAAACACAAGTACGAAAAGATGTACACCGGTGAGGTGGCCGGAGTCTTCGCCCTCTACACCGTGTTCATCGCCCTCTTCACCAATCCGGTTATCGAGGGGATCAAAAACCTGGTCGGCTGAAAGACACTTTCAGGAACCGGGATCACAAAATACAAGAAAGGAGGAACAGGTTATGGCCGCGACAATGAAAGAGACGCAAAAGCCCCTGTATCAAAAGTATCAATCGGTAATGATCATCAGCGCCTGGGGGTTTGTCATCGCCTTTGCCTCTTTCCTGTTCCTCTACATCGGCTATGAGATCGACCAGTATTTCGGCACGGCCCCCAAGTTTATGTTCGGCCTGTTCTTCCTTGCCTTGTTCCTGTGTATAGGGAGACTGTATCGGGAGGCGTGGCTGCGCCGTAAAGAGGTTTGACCTCCCCTGATGCTTGCCATATGCGGACACTGAACGTTTGATCTGTGTTCCTCTTCAAGCCCCCCGGCGAAACCGGTTCGTCGGGGGCTTTTTTAGCGCCTGTAATGAAATAAATGTAACATCTTGCATCTCATCGTAAAAACCCTCATGCCCCGTGGAGCGCCACGAAGCATGAAAATGGCACTTTTATGGTAAGCCGTCTAAATGGAGTAAATGTTCAGTTAAGATAATATTATAATCTCAGTAATAGTTATAACTGGGGGGGCTTGTCCGCCCCGCCCCGTCCCGCCCCGGCGCCGGAATGGACGCTATGGGCCTCCTTCCGGGTCGCAGGCGCGGACGTAGTCCATGAGTTCCCGCCCGAAAGGAAATGCTGATTTAATCAACCCATAATCATAGCGCTGGTTATTCAGATATTGAAGGACCAGCCAGTCCTCACCGGCGTGACCGGGCATGAGTCCGGAAAAAAGGAAACACATTTCCTCGATGCTCCGGCAGTAAACAGCGGTGGACGGTTCAGACAGGGGCAGATAGAGATAGATTGCTTCCAGACGATCCAGGCGCCAATGGCGCAGGATCGTCCGGACCCGCGACAGGGTGTCGCCGCCTCAGCGGTGGACGACAACATGGCCTGCCTGATAGACATCCGTTCTTGTTTCCATCTCGCCCCGGGCCGGAAGGGCAATCTCTCCCGCACTTGCACGGAAAGAGGCCGCCATGTTGACATGCCGGCAGATCTTTTCGATCATCTCACGGTGATGGGGGGGAGGATAGTATGGCTTACGGGGCGTGGGGTCGAAGAGTAAGGACATGTACAAAAAAGATTCCCGGCTCAAGGCCTGATCGGTAATGGCCTGGAAGACCATCGGCGTTACCCGGGAAACCAGGAGTGCTGACTCCCTCATCCCCGTCCCGGCCGCCGACATCTGGCTGTAGGAATGGGAAGTTACCGCCGTTCCGAAGATCCCCTGCCAGCCTTGTTGACGGGCGTCCTGGATCATATAGGCATTCAGGGTTTTAAATCCGCCGCTCTTACGGTAACGGGGGTTGACGAACCCGGCGGCCAGTTCCGGCATGTCCGACAGCTCGTCGGGGATCATGGCCATATGTCCGACGAGCTGACCGTTTTCTTCATCGACGGCCACGTAACTGAGCATCCGGCCGTCTTCATTGCGTCGCCTGACCTCCTCGGGATCGTAAAGGTGCTCTTTGATGTAGGTATAGCGATAGGCGAAGTAGGCAAGCTTGGAAATTGTCGCCGACTCTTCCGGACGCATCCGCCGGACGCCGATCCGCGTCGGCGCTTCCTCCTCCTGCCGCGACTCCTCCTCCTGTGCCGCCGTCCCGTCGCCCCGGCGCATGGCGCGCCGGATGAGGATCTCCTGCCCTTTCCAGCCCAGATTCCGGTATCGCACTTCGTCGCTGAACGCGCGAAGGAGCTGCATTCCAAGGCCGCGGCCGCCGCTGTCAACCATTTCCGGCAAACCGGCCTGCTCGCATCGGCGGAGATAATCTATGTCGAAGGGGATGCCTTGGAAACGGATCAGCAATTCCAGGACGTCATCATGGATCGCCAAGGCCACGGAGATCTTTTCACGCTGACCGGGCTGATATTCATACTGAATGATGTTGGTGATGATCTCTTAGATAACGAGTTCGGTTTGTCGGGCGATGTCGCTGTCGGCGCCGTCGGCGCCGACATATGCGGCCGCGGCGGTCTGCAATACGGGTATTGCCGCTAATTCGTTGGCTATAGTTAGAGTTACCGATTCCATCGGAGAGGTCTCCCTTTATATCTCGGCAAGAGATCCATGCCGCCCCTTTCCAGGTTGCCTGGCTATGTTCGGCGGCGGCGATCCGGAAAGGTAAGCGGGGGCGATTCGCCCTCATACCCTCACTCCGCGGAAAATCAATTGGGTAATACCTCTGAATGTGTCGGCGTCCGTTTGCCCCTCCCGGCGAAAGATGCAATCCCGTGGACATTTCCATTGTTAAAATTGCCTTTGTCTGTTATTTGCCCTGTGATCGGAGATAAAGTAAATCTTCCGCCGGGGAGGGAAACATCTTTCGCCTTTTCCCCCGGTGCGAACCGATTCCTGGGCGCAGATGAGCAAGGACAACAGATGAAGCATATCATCCTCGGCACCGCCGGCCATGTGGATCACGGTAAGACCTCACTGGTCAAGGCCCTGACGGGCATCGACACCGACCGTCTCAAAGAGGAGAAGGAGCGGGGGATTACCATCGAACTGGGTTTTGCCGCCCTGCGACTGCCGGGAGGGATGACGCTGGGCATCGTGGACGTCCCGGGCCACGAACGGTTTATCAAGAACATGGTGGCCGGGGCCTCCGGCGTCGATCTCCTCCTCCTCGTCATTGCGGCCGATGAAGGGGTCATGCCCCAGACCCGGGAGCATCTCCATATCTGCACCCTCCTGGGGATTCGCCGGGGTCTCGTGGCCCTCACCAAGATCGACATGGTGGACGAGGACTGGCTGGCCCTGGTCCGGGACGACGTCCAGGACTATCTCCAGGGGACCTTCCTCGCCGGGGCGCCGGTCGTTCCCGTGTCGGCGGTGACCGGGGCGGGATTGACGGAACTGGTGGCCGCCCTCGACGCCCTGGCGGCGACGGTGGGGGAAAAGAGGGATCACGGCGTCTTCCGTCTGCCCGTGGACCGGGTGTTTTCCATGCGGGGCTTCGGCACCGTGGTTACGGGCACCCTTATCTCCGGAGCAGTGGGCGTGGGCGACGAAATCGAACTTCTTCCCTCGGGCCGGCAGGCCAAAATCAGGACCATTCAGGTCCATAATCAGGGGGTGGAGCGGGCGGAGGCGGGTCAGCGGACGGCGATCAACCTCCAGGGGGTGGACCGGGCCGCCGTGGAGCGCGGTGAAGTAATGATCCGGCCGGGGACCGTTACGGTTTCCCGGCGTCTCGACGTGCTCCTGAACTACCTGGAGAGCAATGAAAAGGCCCTGAAAAACCGGAGCCTCGTCCGGTTCCACGTGGGCACCCGGGAGAACATCGGCCGGATCATCATCCTGGACCGGGATGAGGCTCTCCCCGGAGCAGGGGTCAACGGCCAGATGATCTTCGCGGAGCCGGTGGTGGTCATGGCGGGGGATCACTTTGTTGTCCGGAGCTATTCGCCCATCACCACCACCGGCGGCGGGATCGTCCTCGATCCCCTGCCCCGGAAGCACAAACGGATGCAGGCGGCGGTAGGGGAAGAGTTCCGCCTGCTGGCCGCGGGAACGGAAGAGCAGCGGGTAGGCGTCATTGTCGCCCGGGCGGGTTCCGAGGGGGTTAATATTCCTCGCCTGGTCATGCGGACCGGCCTGGCGGAGAGCCGCCTGCGGAAAATCATCGACGTTATGCTGAACGCCCGGCAGGTCGTCCTGCTGGATTCGGAAACCCTCCTCGTCGTTTCCGCCGCCGCCTATGCCTCCCTGCAGGAGCAACTCCTCCGGAAGCTTGGCGGTTATCACGAGAAGAACCCCCTCCGGGAGGGGATGCAGAAAGAGGAGCTGCGGATGAATATCGGCGTCTTCATCCAGGCGAAGCTCTTTAACAAGGCCCTCAAGGATCTGGAGAAGGGCGGTAAGGTGGTCCTGGAGCGGGAGGCGGTGCGGCTGCCGGAGCATCGGGTCCGGTTGGAGGAGGATCTGGAAACCCTCAAGGGGCGGATCCTGGAGTTGTATCTCCAGGCCGGTCTCACCCCGCCGACGATCCGGGAGGTTTACGGGCGGTTCCCCGACCGGGCCAAGGACGTGGACAGCGTCCGGATGCTCCTGCTCCGGGAGGGGAAACTCGTTAAGGTTAACGAAGATCTCCTCTACCACCGGGCCGTCCTGGACAAACTCCAGGAAGACTACCGGGAGATGCTGCTCCGGGACGGCCGGGCGACGCCCGTTACCTTCAAGGAACTGACGAACCTGAGCCGCAAATTCATCATCCCCCTGATGGAGTATTTCGATACGGCAAAGCTGACGGTGCGCTCCGGGGATTACCGCCTTCTGAGGGAAAAGCGATGAACGGCGGGGACCTCTACCCGGCGGGGACCGAGAGATGTTCCGTCCGTTCCTTTACCGGTGGCTCATGGAGGGATATGGAAGCGGCGGTCGTCCGGGAGGTTTCCCTGGATGTTTGTCTCAACGGCCGGAAACTGGCGGCCATCGCCTGCGCGGGCCTGCACCTGGAGGAACTGGCCGTGGGCTGGCTCCGGAGCGAAGGGATAATCCGGAGCGCCCGGGAGATCGCCGCCGCGACCGCGGGCCGGGAGGGAGGATTGGTGGATGTCCGGACCACCGCCGGCTGGTCCGGCGCCGGCCCGAGCGGGGATCCGGAGCCGCTGCCGTTGCCGGCGGCCGGAGCCGCGACGGTTTCGCCGGAGCGGATCTTCACCCTCATGGGGCAGATGGTGGACGCCGCGGACATCCACCGCCGCTCCCGGGGGACCCACGGCGCCGCCCTGGCCGGCGCGGCGGGGATCATTGCGGTCCGGGAAGACATCGGGAGGCACAACTGTCTCGACATGCTGAGCGGTTACGCCCTCCTGAGCGGTATCGCCGGCGCGGATAAAATGATCCTGAGGACCGGTCGGGTTTCCTCGGATATTGTCATCAAGATCTGGCGGATGGGCGTCCCGGCGGTGATCTCCCTTTCGGTGCCGACGGCCCTGGCCGTCCGGATCGCCGAGCGGGCGGGCATCACCCTGGTGGGCGCCGTCCGGGCGCCGTCCCTGACGGTTTACACACATCCGGAACGGGTGGGAGGAGCATGAAAAAAAATATCTATATCAGAGACATCAAACCGGGGGAAAAGATCTACGACTTCTTTTTCGTGACGGAAAAGAACCTGGCCTATTCCCAGAAAGGCGCTCCCTACCTGAACCTGCGCCTCAAGGATAAGACGGGGGAGTTGGACGGCAAGGTGTGGGACAACGTCCCGGATCTGGACCAGGCCTTCCGGAAGGGCGATTTCGTCTATCTCCAGACCCGGGCGGTGCAGTATAAAAACGCCATCCAACTGGCCGTAATGAGCGCCCGCCGGGCCGCCCCCGAGGAGATCGATGCGGCGGAATTCTTTCCCGTGGCCAAGGAAGAGCCGGAACGGATGTTCCGTGAACTGGAGTCGTTTGCCGACCGGGTGAAGACGCCGGCGCTCCGGGATCTTCTCCAATCCTTCCTGGCCGATGAGGAGATCGCCGGTCTCCTCCGGCGCGCCCCCGCCGCCAAGGGGTTTCACCATGTCTATATCGGCGGTCTGCTCGAACACACGCTGTCGGTGGTGCGGATCCTGGATCTGCTGAGCGGCCACTACGCGGGGCTCAACCATGACCTCCTCATCGCGGGCGGGATACTGCACGATATCGGCAAGATCTACGAGTATTCCTACGACGGCCTCATCGACTACACCGATGAGGGGCGCCTCATCGGCCACATCGTCATGGGGGTGGAGATGGTGGACCGCAAGATAGCGGCGCTTCCCGATTTTCCGGCGCAACTGGCCATGGAACTGCGTCATGTCCTTTTGAGCCATCACGGCGTCCTGGAGTTTGGCTCCCCGAAGCGGCCCAAGACCCTGGAGGCCCTCCTCGTCCACTATGTGGATGATCTGGACGCCAAGATCAACGCCATGCAGACCTTCGTTGCCGGTGACGGCAACGAGGATTCGGATTGGACCCCCTTCCACCGCCTCCTCGAACGCTACCTATACAAGGGAAAGAACGCGGGACGGGGGGAAGGTGCGACCTGAATGGTTCGCGGGGAAGGCTTAAGCCGTGAAGGTCTTCAGAATCAGGAGGATAAGGGCGGCGAGGGCGAACAGGAACCCGACGATCACCATCCGGCGCCGCCGCAGGAAAAGGAGGACCTGATCTTTGTCGGCCAACTCACCACTGAAGTCGAAGAGGAAGGCGGTAAACAGATAGAGGAGTAAAATCGGCAGGCCGTAGATGATCGTAAGCGGCAGGGCCAGGGACCCCCGGCCGGCCCAGTGATGGGCCAGTTCTTTCGGGAACCCGGACAGGAGGAGGATCGCCGCCAGAATCCAGAGCCCGAGATATAGGATATAGAGATGCCGCCGCTTCATGATGGTCTCTAAATATGCACTTTCGGTTCGGAGGTCAAACGATTTCTTTTGCGGCGACTCCGGGGCAAAGATTGCCCAGGAGTCGAATTTCTTTGACATAAACGGGAAAATAAATTATGAGGTCCTCCTCAGTTTGAAATCAAAAAAAAGGGAAAGAGAACGGAAATGGGGGCGAAAGGGGACTTGTCGCCGCCGCCGCCGGGCTGATTCCCAAAGGGGTAGCGGATGTATTCAGCGAGCGATTTGAGAAAAAACCTGCGGATCAAAATAGACGATGAACCTTACGTCGTCACGGAATTCAATTTCACCAAGCCGGGGAAGGGACAGGCCCTCTACCGGTGCAAACTGAAAAACATGATCAGCGGCGCCCAGTTCGAACGTACCTTCCGGTCCGTGGACAACTTCGAAGCGGCGGATCTCCAGGAAAAGAAGATGCAGTACCTCTACGAGCAGGAGGGCAAATACTGCTTCATGGACAACGAGACTTACGAACAGGTCCTCCTTTCGGAGGATCAGGTGGGTGATGCCCGGAACTACCTTATCGAGAATATCGAGGTGGAGATCCTCCTCTTTGAGGATCGTCCCCTGGGGGTGAGCCTGCCCAATTTCGTGGATTTCATCGTCACCAAGGCGGAGCCCTGGGCCCGGGGCGACAGTGTTTCGGGGAACACCAAACCGGTGACGGTCCAGACCGGTTATGTCCTCCAGGTGCCCCCTTTTATCGAAGAGGGGGAAAAGATCCGCGTGGATACCCGCACCGGGGAATATCTCACCCGGGTCAAGGACTGAAGATTCCTCCTGGCTATCGCCGCGGCAAGGAAGGGATGGCCCCGTTCCTCTTCGTGAGGGGTTGTCATGCATGAGCCCTGGCCCCTGGTCAAGAAACGGCGCACCTTGGCGCTCCGGGCCCGGATCGTGGGGGAGTTGCGCCGCTTCTTTGCCGCCCGCGATTACCTGGAGATCGAAACCCCCTGCCTGATTCCCGCCCCGGCGCCGGAATTCCATATCGATACCATGGCCTGCGAAGGCTGGTTCCTCCATCCCTCACCGGAATTATGCATGAAGCGCCTCCTGGCGGCGGGATACGACCGGATCTTTCAGATTTGCCGGTGTTTCCGCAAGGGAGAGCGGGGCGCCCGCCATCTTCCCGAATTCACCATGCTGGAGTGGTACCGCCGGGAGGCGGATTACCGGGACCTTATGGTTGAATGCGAGGAACTCCTCATCGAGGCGGCCGCCGCCCTCGGTTACGGCGACGTGGTGACCTATCAAGGCGAACCCCTCCGGCTCGGGAAACCCTGGGAGCGCCTGACCGTCTCGGAGGCCTTTACCCGTTTCGCCCCCCTGCCGGCGGCGGATGCCCTGGCCGGGGACTGCTTCGACGAGATCCTGGCGGTTTATGTGGAACCATGGCTGGGAAGGGGGAAACCGACATTTCTGTATGATTATCCACTGCCTTTGGCTTCCCTGGCCCGGGAAAAACAGGGGGAGCCCGCCATCGCGGAGCGCTTCGAATTGTACATGGCCGGCATCGAACTGGCCAACGCCTTTACGGAGCTGGCGGAGGAGAGGGAGCAGCGCCGCCGCTTCGCCCGGGAGGAGGAGGCGCGCCGCAAGGCCGGCAAACCTCCCTATCCTTCCCCGGATAAGTTTCTGGAATCATTGACTGATATTGGAGATGCCGCGGGGATTGCCCTGGGGGTGGACCGCCTGGTGATGATCCTGGCCGATGCCCCGGATATAGACGCGGTGACCGCCTTCACACCGGAAACATTGTGAATAGATTCCGAAAAGTCTTGTTGACAAGGGGCGGCTTTTCCTTTACAGGTAAGCCCCGAGTGCAAAACAACTTTTGGAGAGGACAAAAGTGAAAGAAATTCCTTATGTTGCTATGGCCGGGCTGGGAGGCCAATTTCAGGGAAGCGTCTTCGGCATGATCCTGGACGCGGGCCTGATGGTGAAATTCGTCCTCCTGCTCCTCCTGGGTTTTTCCGTTGTTTCCTGGGCTATCATCTGGCTGAAATACCGGACCTTGAGCAAGGTAAAAAAGGAAAATGACCAGTTTCTCGATGCCTATGTCAAGTCCACCCGCCTGGCCGATATCTTTACGGAAGCGAAAAAATTTCCCGAATCGACCCTGGCTGAGGTCTTCCGTTCCGGGTACGGGGAACTGGTAAAAATAACCAAGGCCGTTCGGGAACGGGTGGCGGGAAGAGATTCCGGCCCCCAGGGCGAGCTGGTTTTCGAACTCAAGGGCCTGGACAATATCGAACGGTCGCTGAGCAGGGCCACGGGCAGCGAAACGGATAAACTGGAGAAGGCCCTGGGATTCCTGGCGACTACGGGCAGCGCCTGCCCGTTTATCGGTCTTTTCGGCACCGTCTGGGGGATCATGGACACCTTCAAGGATATCGGCGCCCGGGGATCCGCGACCCTGGCGGTAGTCGCCCCCGGCATCTCCGAAGCCCTGGTGGCCACGGCGGCGGGCCTCGCGGCCGCAATCCCCGCCGTTATCTTCTATAATTACTATACGAACCGGGTCAAGAGCCTGGCTATGGAGATGGACGCCTTTGCCACGGAACTGGTCAATATCATGGAGCGGAACTATTTCAAATAGCGGGCGGGGACAATGAGATTTTCGAGAAAACGCCGTTTCTTCGACAGCAAGCTTGTCGCCGAGATCAATGTCACCCCGCTGGTCGATGTGGTCCTGGTCCTCCTGATTATCTTCATGGTCACGGCGCCCATGCTGTCCATGGGGATCGATGTCAATCTGCCCCGGGTCAAATCCAAGACCATCGACGTCAATGAGGAGAAGCTCGTCCTGACGATCAACAAAGACCGGGAGATCTTTATCAACCGTACCAAGATCCTCAAGGAGGATCTCAAGGTGAAGCTGGAGAACATCTTTGCCGCCCGCCTCGACAAGGAGATCTTCCTGCGGGCCGATAAAACCGTGGCCTACGGCTTCGTGGTGGAGGTAATGTCGGAGATTCGCAAGGCCGGCGTCGATAAACTGGGCATGGTGACCGAAACCCCCGAGGAGACGAAATGACGTCCCTGGATTACCCGGGGATGCGGGATCGCCGGGGCGATCGACTGTCCTGGCTGGTCATCCTCTCGCTTCTGGTCCACCTGCTGCTGTTGTCCCTGGCGATTTTTCTCCCCATCCGTTCCGCGACGCCCCGCTTCACCCTCGGTCCCGTCTATTCCGTAAACCTGGTAAGTGTCTCCGACAGTATCCTGCGGCGCCAGCCGGCTGCGGACCCTCTCCAGGACATCGCCGGCGCCGTCCTGTCCACGGGGACCCGGGCGATTAAAAAATCAGTCCGGATGGAAGCCCCACCGATCAGAAGGGTGGATACGAGGCAGAATCTGCGCAATCCGGCGGTGGAGAAGCTCAAGAAAAAACTGGGCGACAAGACCCCGGCGAGTGCCGAATCGACGTCTCCGGCCGCTTCCGCGGCGGCGGGAGGCCAGATGGACGACCGGCTGGCAGAGTACTACCGGGTTATCTGGTCCCGCATCAAAAGCCAGTGGGCATTGCCGGGCGGCATCAACCCCCGGAACGACGTGGAGGCCGTCGTCAACATCCGCATCCTGAAAGACGGCTCCATCACCGGGATGACCTTCGAAAAAAAATCGGGGCTGGGATATTTCGACAACTCGGTCCTACGGGCGCTGAAGAAGGCCCACCCCCTGCCCCCGCTGCCGGAATGGTACCGGGAGAACGGCTTGGAGATCGGGATCCGCTTCCTCTCGTCGGACCTGCGGTGATCGGGGGATAAAAGGAGATTCGGCAGGAATGAAAAAAAAATGTGAATGGCAAAAAATCCTCGCGGGGTTGCTGGTCCTGTTTTTTTTGTCTATCCCCGCAACGGGGTCGGCCAAGGTCTATATCGATATCGACGCCCCGGGCTTCCAGAAATTCCCCATCGCCGTGGATGTCTTTACCAAAGGGGGAGGAGGGGCGGACCAAGAGGTCAATGCCGTCTGGTTTCCCGACCAGATCTCCAAATATCTCGACATGACGGGGTATTTCCGCATCATCCCCCGGAATGCCTTTCTTGAAGACCCCCAGAAAGACCGGACGAAGATCATCTTCAGCGACTGGCAAACCATCGGGGCCGATTATCTGGTCAAAGGTCATTTCCAGTCCCAGAACCGGCGGCTGGCGGTGGAGATGCGCCTTTACGATACGGTGCGGGGAGAAGTGATCCGGGAAAAAAAATATACGGGGCGAAGCGATGAACGGAAAGATATGGTGATCAAGTTTGTCAATGAAATCCTGCTCGCCCTGACGGGGGAACGGGGGGTTTTCAATACCAGGATCGCCTATGTCCTCAAGAGAGGGATTAATTCGGAGATCCAGACCGTCGGCTTCGACGGCGCCGGTCAGGAACGGGTCACCAATTACGGGTCGCTTACCCTGGCGCCGCGCTGGTCTCCCAACGGCCGCCATATCTCCTTCACCTCCTACAAGGACAACAATCCGGACTTCTATGTCCGGGACATGAAGACGGCCACGAGAAAGAAGGTCGCCGGTTATCCGGGGTTGAACCTTTCCGGGGCCTGGTCGCCCGATGGGCGCAAGATCCTGCTCACCCTGAGCAAGGACGGCAATCAGGAGGTGTATATCCTGGATGTGGGGAGCGGTTATCTCCAGCGGCTTACTTATGAATACGCCATCGATGTCTCGCCGGTATGGTCCGCGGACGGCAAGAAGATCGCCTTCGTTTCCAATCGCGCCGGATCGCCCCAGATATATGTCATGGACAGTGACGGGAGAAACGTAAGGAGGCTGACCTATGAAGGAAATTACAACACCTCCCCCTCCTGGTCTCCGAAAGGAACCCGCATTGCCTATGAAAGCACCGTGGGGGGCAATTTCCAGATCTTCACCATCAGCGCCGAAGGGGGGACGCCCCAGCAGTTGACTTCCCAGGGCGGCGAACATAAGCATCCCTCCTGGTCTCCCGACGGCAGATACCTGGCCATGACGGTAAAGAGCGGGGGGGTGAACAAGGTCGCCGTCATGAATGCCAACGGGACCAACCTGCGTATCCTCTGCGAGGGCTCCAACCCCGCCTGGTCTCCTTTTTTGGAATAATCCTCAATCGATGAACAAGGAAAAATTAATTGTTGACCTTTGCCGCCCTTTTTGATTAAAAGGCAAAAAAACCGGCCGCTCCTGAGGCCATAAAGGCACTAAAATTACGGGGGTATTTACCTTGAAGATTTTCTTGCGGTTCCTCTTGATCCTGGGGTTGTTCGTGCCCTTCAGCGGCTGTGCCACTACCGGGGATCTCCAGCGCGTGCAGGGGAGCCTGGGCAACAAGATCGGCGATCACGATTCGGAGATCTCAGAATTGAGTGAACAGGCGGCAGCGAACAAGAAGGCCGTCGATGAACTGCGTACGAAACAGGCCGACGTGAATGCGGACATCACGGTTATTCGTGAACAGCTTCAACAACTCCGGGGCGCCGTGGATCAACTCCAGAAGGAGATGGCGGACATCCGGAGCCGGGCGGTGGAAACCAAGGAGTTGAAGGAAAAGCTCGATCAGACATCCTTTAAGATAAATTTTATCGAGAACTTTCTCGGGATCGGCAAGAAGGATGAACGGACGGCCGGGAATGCGGAGAAACACCACAAAAATCAAGGGAAAAACGGCGTCAAGGCCAAGACGGACAAGGAGTCCCTCTATGCCGCCGCTTACGACTTGTACAAGGAGGGTAAATACGAAAGGGCTCGAGGAGAATTCCAGCATTTTCTGAAGGCCTTTCCTCAAACGGAATATTCGGGGAACGCCCAGTTCTGGATCGGGGAATGCTACTATTTCGAAAAAAGCTACGAAAAGGCCATCCTGGAATATGAAAAGGTTATCAAGAACTATCCGGAAGGCAACAAGGTCCCCCAGGCCCTGTTGAAACAGGGGCTTTCCTTTCTGGAACTGGGAGACAAGGCGAGCGCCAGACTGATCCTCCAGAATGTCATCAAGGACTATCCGAACACAAGTCAGGCCCGGGTGGCCCGTTCCAAGCTCCTGGAAATTAAATAGGACGACATCGTAAAAAGTCCATATGCAGCGTCGCGCTTCATCTTTCGTCACTGCGACGCACGCACAAGTAGCCCTCATTCCTCAGAATTCGCACGCCTTGCCTCTGGAGTTTTTTACTTAGCCGTCTTCATGTTGACTTCTTGAGAGCTTTGCATAACTGCGGAAAAATGGTTCGCAAGCGGCGAATCAAATGTTTTTCGCCGTTGCGTGATTGAACTTAACGCTTGGTAATGAATAAGGTTTATACGTTACCCATTCAGAGGCGAAAAAGATTTCTGAGCCGCGGCGAAGCCATTTTTCAAAGGTCTCTTCTTGTGAATTCATTGAATAGGATGACGGGATAATTATTCCAGTTTTTTCACCTTCGCGCCCGGGGGAACGGGGAGGTCAAACAACTCCGCCCCGGCGGCGGTCATCGTTTCCAGTGTTACGCTTTCGTACTCCATAACCAAGGTTTGCGCCTCCTCCCCCTTCATCTTGACCCGGATCCTCTGGGGCATAGGCGCGCCGTCCACCGGGGCGTAGGCGTCGAAATATACGTTCAGGGCATCATCTCCGCCATTTTCGGCCGTCTGCTCGCAGCGGCGCAGATAACCAGTTTCCCCATCTATCCAGAGGGACTGCCGGATCCGGCGGTCTCGGGAGGAGATGTCGAGGCGGTAAGCCGCTCCTTCATGAAAACCTTCCACCCGCTGCGGTTCCACCACCGGAAATGCCGGGCGGCCGCCCGTCAGGAGTGAAACCAGATCGCTCACAGTTAGGGAGAGGGGAAAAAAACGGGCAAGGTTTTCCGGAACGGCCGCGCCGGTGTAGTATTCCCCCGTTCCGGGCAGATACACGGCGAGCCGCCCGGCGTGGGCCGCCAGAAAAAAATTTGGCAAGCCGATCACCGGAATGGCCTCGAGCCGCAGAGAATCCGGTTTCCAGGCCAGGATGGCGAGCTTGAGGGGATACCGTCCCGTCTCCGTGATTACCGCGATTTCCGCTATGGCCTTGAGGAGACGCCTATCCCGCGACCGAAGGTCGAGGCGGGCCAATGCCTCTTCCGGGTTGAGGTTGATAGCTTCCCCCGGTTTTGACGTTCCGGTATCGTGGGCGCAGCCTCCGGCAATAAGAGAAAAGAACAGGAATAAGGATAAGATTCGGATCCTGATCATTTATCCTTCAGGGCGTCGATCTTCCGGGGCAGGGTGGTGCTGGTGGGATTGATCTTCAATGCCCGCTGGTAGGCGGCGAGGGCCTCCTGCCGGCGGCCGGCTTCCAGATAGGCGTCGCCGAGATGCTCGGCGATGGCGCCGTCTTCAGGGAGGATGAGTGCCGCCTCCTGGAGATACTTGAGGGCCAGTTCGATCCGGTTCTGTTTGAAGTATGTCCAGCCGAGGCTGTCGATGATGTAGCCGTTGCCGGGCTTGAGCTGCAAGGCCTTGAGAATCAGTTTTTCCGCTTCACCAAGATGCATTCCCCGGTCGGCGTAACTGTAACCGATGAAGTTCAGAGCGTCGGCGTGTTCGGGATCGATCTTCAGGATGGTCCGCATCTGCTGAATGCTCGCTTCGAAGCGGTCCGTCTTTTCGTACAGCACCCCCAGGCTATAGCTTAGATCGGTATTCTCCGGCAGTATCACCATCCCCTCCTTGAGGATCCGTTCCGCACCCATCCGATCCTGCTGAGCTTCATACAGCGAGGATAGAACCACGTAAAAGCCGGGGACATCCCTTTTCACCTTGATGGCCTGTTCGAGAACGGTGATCGCGTCCGAAATTTTCCCCTCCTTCTTCCTGATCATGGCGATACGGATCCGGGCGCTGCCGTATAGATCCGAGTTGGGAGGCATCTTCTCCAGGATGGCGAGTGCCGGGGCGTAGAGCCTTTTTTCCTCGTAAGCCGTCGCCTGCAGATAGGCGTAGCGTTGATCGGCGGGGTATCTCCGGGCCAATTTTTGGAAGGTGGCCGCCGCCTGGTCGTAACGCCCGCTCTCGATGAAAAGCAGCCCCAGGGTAAGCAGCACCTCCCGGTTATCGGGATCCGACCGGAGGATACGCTGGAATTCTTTTTCCGCCTCCGCGTATCGCTTTTCCCGCAGATACATTTCCCCGAGTTTGATGCGGACATGGAGCTTGTCGGGATGGAGGAAGAGATAATCCTTGAAGGTGTCGATGGCCAAGGAAGTCTGCCGCTGTTTTTCATACGCCAGGGCCAGGTCGATCAGCGCGGCCTCGAAGTTCGGCCGGATTTCCAGCGTCTTTTTGAGCATTTTTTCCGCGCCCTGGTAATTCTTCATCTCCATGAACACCCTGGCTTCGTAGTAGGCGGCCATGAGGTGCTGGGGGTCCAGGCGCAGCACCTGTTCGAACATGGCGATCGCTTCCGGGTATTGCTTGGCATCCCCGTATATGACCCCCAGGTAAAACGGTGCGGAGACGTTCCGGGGCTCCTGGCGGACCACCTGCTTGTAGATCTCCACGGCCCGGGGGTAATTTTTGTCGTTCATATACAGGCCGGCCAGGATGAGGTTCAGATCCACATGGTCCGGATGATCCTTGCGGACCTGTTCGCAGAGGTGGATCGCCTTGGCGGCTTCCCCTTTTTCCACATACGCGGCCGCCAGATCGATGGCGATTTCCGGCGCCGCCGGATCGTAGCGCCGGGCCTTTTCGAATTCCTTGATCGCCTCCTGCGGGTTTTCGTCCAGCATGTGCAGGACGCCCAGGGAATAATGATAGGCGGCCAGATGACCAGGACGGTTTTTCCCGTACAGGTCCGGCGCCGCGCCGAGGATCATCGACAAGAAAACGAGATAAACGGCGGCCTTGGAAATAGGGTTCATGGCGTTCCGGTTCAGTTTTTGACGAGGTTCTTCTTGAAAATATCCCAGCTCTTCAGCATGTCCACGGCGGCCTTGAGCTGGTTGTCCGCGTTGACATCGCCGAAGGGTCTTTTGAGCGGCAGATCTTTACGGATCTCATTGTTTTTCAAGCGCTTCTGCAATAGTTCCCCTTCCCGGTCCGGCTCTTCACCGGGCTTTGCCTGCTCCTGGGCGGATTTGATATGTCCTTTCAAGTCCTTTTCCCGAATCGGTTCGTGATCTTCATCCTCGCCGTTGCTCCCCGGGCGGATATACTTGACGGTCACATCCGGGGCGATGCCTTCCGCCTGGATGGAACGTCCCTTGGGGGTATAGTAACGGGCCGTGGTCAACTTCAACGCCGAGCCGTCTTCCAGGGGGATAACCGTCTGTACGGAGCCCTTGCCGAAGGTCTGGGTGCCCAGGATCAAAGCGCGGCCGTTATCCTGGAGGGCTCCGGAAACGATCTCGGCGGCGCTGGCCGTCCCCTCGTTGACCATGACGATCATGGGGGCGGTGAACTCGTCGCTCTTGTCCCGGGCGCTGACCTTGCTCTCCATTCCCTTGGCGCGTCCCTTGGTCGAGACGATGCCGCCGGACTTGAGGAATATGTCCGAGACCTCGATGGATTGATTCAGAAGGCCGCCGGGATTGTTGCGCAAATCGAGGACAATCCCCTTCAGCGGCTCTTTTTTCGCCGTCATCTCCCGGAGGGCTTTTTTCAGGTCGTCGGCGGTCTTGTCCTGGAAAGAGGAGACCCGGACATAGCCGATCCCGTCGTCGAGTAATTTGTGTTTGACGCTGACGACCTTGATGATCGCCCGGGTGATGGCGAATTCGCGGAGCTTGGTTTCATTGCCCCGCAATACGGAAATGGTTACCTTCGTCCCTTTCTCGCCCCGGAGGCGTTTCACCGCGTCCATGATGGTTATGTCCTTGGTGGATTTCCCGTCGATCATCATGATCTTGTCTCCGGATTTGACGCCCGCCTGGAAGGCCGGGGTGTCTTCGATGGGGGAAACGACGGTGAGGACGTCCTTATGGATGGTTATTTCGATGCCGATCCCGCCGAAACTGCCCCGGGTCTCCAGCTCCAGTTCCTTGTACATCTCCGGGGTCATGAAACTGCTGTGGGGATCGAGATTCTTGATCATCCCGTTTATTGCGCCTTGCAGCAGGTTCTTGGCATCCACCGGCTCCACGTAATTCTTTTCTACAATATCGAGAACTTCCGTGAAATTCTTTAGATTTTTGTAGATGGAACGGTCCAGGGCCGCGGAAACCTGGCTGTTCAGATACGGGCCGGCAATTAACGCTAGGGCGGCGATTCCCAGGATCGCCACCCCGAAATAGACGGCAAATCTCTTCTTCATTCGTCTCTTCCTCCACCCGCAAGTGGGATGCCCGCCCATAATTGCCGTCCCCGGACATGCTCATCATGTACGGAGCGGAAGGCCGGCGCATCCCCTTAAGGGTAAAATGATTTACCCCTCTCCATACCATGCTTTGCGGGAAAAATGCCATAATTATTGGGATGAATGTTTGCTATGTCAAAAGGGCGGCGACGGTTTTCCGGAGGGATTCGCCGTCACCGGCGTAGAGGAGGCGGGGCCGCCGGTCGATATTCTTGACCAGTCCGGAAAGGACCCGCCGGGGGCCGATTTCCACGAAGGTCGTTACGCCCTTGGAGATCAGCATCTCCACTGTTTCCTGCCAGCGCACCGGTGAGATCATCTGCATCTTCAGCAACTCCCGGGACGCCGCCGGAGAATGTTCCCGCCGGGGATCGTAATTGGGGATGACCGGCAGGCGGGGAGGATGAAAGGCGATCTGTTCCAAATCGGCGCGGAAAAGTTCGGCCGCCGCGGCGAGGAGCCGGGAATGACAGGGAACGCTGATGGGGAGGGGGACGAACTTCTTGATCCCCTTTTGGGCGGCCGCCTCCCCCACCCGGGCGACGGCCCGGACATCTCCCGAGATGACGATCTGGTTCGGGGCGTTGAGGTTGGCCAGATCCAGGGTTTCACCGGTCAGGACGCATTCGCGGCAGACCGCCGCCGTTTCTCCGCCGGTGAGACCCAGGATGGCGGCCATGGCCCCGCGTCCGGGAGGAAGGGCCTCCTGGTGTCGTTTCGCCCGGGCCTGGACAATGGTTACCGCATCTTTTAGAGTCAGCGCCCCCGCGGCATAGAGCGCGCTGTACTCGCCCAGACTGTGTCCGGCCGCCGCGATCGGATCGATCTCTCCCGCCTGTTCCCGGAAGAGGGTATAGACCCCTATTTCGAAGGCCAGAACCGCCAGTTGGGTGTTAACCGTCTGATCCAGATCTTCCTGAGGGCCCTCCAGGCAGAGCCGGGCGATGTCCACTCCCGTGATCTCCCGAACCCGGGACAGGACCTCCCGGTAGGCGGGGCAGTCCCGGTGGAAATCCGCACCCATGCCGACGAACTGGGATCCCTGTCCCGGAAAGATGAGTGCCCATTTTTCCATTACGGATCTCTCCTCCGGTTCTCGATACCGGATCTCCTCACGGCGTTCATTCGTGGACATAGATACCCGGCGCCCGATCCCGGGGCGGGTATTTCCGGTTTCCCAGAGGCGGGGGCGGCCGCCGGGAGTTGTCGTGCTGGCTCAGCCAGGCGGTCCAGTCCGGCCACCAGGAGCCGCGCCTTTCCTCCTGCCGGCGGAGCCAGGCCTCGGGTTCCTCCGGGAGCTCCGCCTCCCCGCTCCAGTATTTACGCCGCGATCCCTCGGAGTGGGGGTTGATGATCCCGGTGATGTGCCCCTCGCTGGAGAGGACAAAGCGGCGTCGGCCCGCAACGATCCCGCAGGTGCGAAAGGCGCCGCGCCAGGGGCAGATATGGTCAAGTTGGGTTCCCACGGCGTAGAGGGGCTGTACGACCCTGCCCATATCGATGGGACGTTCCCCCAGGGTCAAGGCGTCGCTTTTGGCGAGATTGTTGTGGAGGTAGAACTCCCGGAGATAGTAGGAGCACATGGCCTCGGGCAGGCGGGTGCTGTCGCTGTTCCAGAAGAGCATGTCGGACTTCGGGGAGGCGGCCCCGTAAAGATAGTTCTGAATATAGTTTCTCCAGATCAGGTTGTCGGCGCCGAGGATCCGGAAGATCCAGCTCAGGTACCGGGCATCGAGGAATCCGTCCATTTTCATGAGGGCCTCGGTGGCGGCGAGGGAGCGGTCGCTGATGAAAACCCCCAGATCCCCCGGTTCACTGAAATCCACCAGGGTCGAAAACAGCGTCCAGTCCGCCACCGGCCCGGGGCTTTTCCTCCGTTGGCCCCGGTTGAGCCAGGCCATGAGGGCCGCCAGGGCCGTGCCGCCGATGCAGTACCCAGCCGCGTGGACCTGGGGACTCCGGCAGATGTGCCGCGCCGCCGCCACCGCCGCCAGCGCCCCGGCAAACATGTAATCGGAGAAGGCAACCTCCCGCATGGCCTCCGTCGGATTCTTCCAACTGATAGTGAAGACGGTAAACCCCTGATCCCGTAGATAACGGACCAGGCTGGTCTGGGGGGTCAGATCGAAGATGTAGTACTTGTTGATCCAGGGAGGGATCAGAACCACCGGGAGGGTATAGGTCGTTTCCGTGGCGGCTTCGTACTGGATGAGTTCCATGATCTCGTTGCGAAAAACCACGGCGCCGGGGGTAATGGCGATATTTTCCCCCACCCGAAAGGCCGTCTCGTCGGTGATACGGGAGAGATAATCCCCCCTGCTCAGGTCTTCCCAGGCCCGGCCCAGCCCCTGCATGAGACTGGCGCCCCCGGTTTCGAGGAACTTTTTCATGGCCGCGGGATTGGTCCAGAAGAAATTCGGCGGCGCCATGGCGCTCAAGATCTGTTGGATCCAGAAACGGGCCCGTTGCCGGTCCCGGTCGTTGAGGTCCCGGGTCAACTCCACCAACTCCCGGAGCCAGATGTCCAGAATGGCATGAAAGCGCCGGTTTAATTTTGCGTTCTTCCGGACGTATTCGAGGAAGACCTCGCCGGCGTTTTCCTTGTCCTCCGCCGGCAGCTCCGAGGACAGGAGGTGGGGAAACTCTTCCCGGGTCGCCTCCTCCAGACGCCGGAAGAGATCGATGACCCGCTCATTCGTCTCTTCCGAGCGGTCCAGCCAGGAACGCTGGACATTCCAGAGGGAAGTCAAAATATCCAGGGGGTCCATCTTCAGGCCCTCTTCTCTCCCCCGGCGTCAAGCTTTTCAGGGTTTTCGATACGGGCGGCAATCTCCCCGAGGGTGGCGTCCTCGCCGAAGAGGTCAAGGGGGATGGTGACATTGAAGGTTTCCGCGATAAAATTCTGCAGGTTCACCGCCGCCATGGAATCGAAATCGGGGATGTCCCCCAGACGGGTTTCCGCATCGATGACCATTCCTTCCGTTTCCGGGAAAAGGTCTTCTATGCCCGTCCTGAGTTTCTTTAACGTATCGGTCATGCCTTTACCTCCTTTTGGATATGTTCCTTACTCAGATCCGGATCAGATTGGCTCCCCAGGACAAGCCGCCGCCGAAGGCCGCGGTGATCACCAGATCCCCCGGGCCGACAACGCCCTCCGTCCGGGCCTCGTCCAGGGCGATGAGGACCGAGGCGCTGGCGGTGTTCCCGTAGCGGTCCAGATTTACATAGAATCTTTCCCGTGGGACGTCAAGGATGTCGGCGATGCCCCAGAGGATGTGAATGTTCGCCTGATGGCACAGGAAGCATTTGATCTCTCTCAGCGCGACGCCGGCCGCCGCCGCGGCCTGGCGGATAACCAGGGGGCCTTTGTCGAGGGTGAAGTTGAACACCTCCTCCCCCTTCATGCGGAAATACGCCGCCCGGGGGTTGGTGATCTTTCCGTAGGGCATCATGGCCCCGCCGCCGGGGACGCAGATCGTTTCACTGCGGCTGCCGTCGGTGCCCAAAACGGAGTTGAGCACCCCGCGGGCGGCTTCTTCCCGGCCCTGCAGCAGCACCGCCCCCGCCCCGTCTCCGAAATAGGGGTAGGTGGAGAAATCCTTACGGTTGAGGATCCGGGAATAGGTCTCCGCGGCCACAAAGAGGATGTTTTCGTACTGCCCCGTCCGAATCAGGGCGTCGGCGAGGTGGAGGCCATAGGTGCTGCCCGCGCATACGGAATTGATATCGAAGGCGAAGGAGCTCCGGGCTCCGAGGAGGTGCTGGAGGCGAGTGGCCGTGGCCGGCTGGATGCGGTCGGGGGAGGAGGTGGAAAGTATGATCCCCTTGACGTCGGCGGCCGGGAAGGAGATCTTCTCCAGACAGGACCGGGCCGCCTCGAGGGCGAGGTCGGAGGTGGTCTGATGTTCTCCGGCGTGCCGCCGCGCCTGGACCCCGGTTTTGCTGCCGATCAGGGCCTGGGCCTCCCGGGAAAACTGGGTGAGCCCCTCGTTGGGAATGACGGTCTCCGGCAGGTAGGAACCGGTGGAGGCAATGACGCCTCTTTTCATATCGCTTTCCCCCGCTTTTTGATTGAGGAAGATCTCTATCACAGAGCGGAAAATCCTGTCAAAAAAAACCCTTCAGGATATCACCGGCGGGCCGCTGACCAGCACCTTGTCGATCCGGTGGCCGTCCATGTCCACGATCTCGAACCGCCAGTTGCCCCAGTGAAAGTGATCGCCCGTGGTGGGGATTCGTTCCAGATAGGACATGATGAATCCGGCCAGGGTGTGAAAATCGCCCCTTACCTCCGCCGGCAGTTTCTGGATCTTGAAATGGGCCTTGAAGTCGTCTATGGAGAGGGCGCCGTCAACGAGCCAGGAGCCGTCCTCGCGGCGGACGATCTCCCGGTCCCCCCCCTCGCTCAGGGAGGGTATGTCGCCCACGATCGTCTCGATGACGTCGCTGATGGTCACCAGTCCCTGGATGATGCCGTATTCATCCACCACCATGGCCATATGGATGGGGGATGTCTTGAACTGTTCCAGGACCTGCCAGGCGGAGATCGTTTCAGGAAAATAGAGGGGTTTCCGCAGCAGGGGCAGGAGGTCGGGATCTCCCTTTTCCGGGGTGAGCTCCTGCTTCAGGAGGTCCTTGAGATGGAGAAATCCGATGACCTGATCGAGACTGCCCCGGCCGACGGGGAAACAGGTGTGTTCACCGGTACGGATGATATCCAGATTTTGGGCGAAGGGCTTCGCGGCATCCAGCCAGAGGACGTCCGGACGGGGAGTCATGAGATCACGGACGCCCAGATCGTCGATGTGGAAGGCCCGGTGACAGATCTCATGCTCCATGGCATGAAAGATGCCGGCTTCCGCTCCCTCTTCGAGGAGCACCTTTACCTCTTCCTCCGATACGGAACTTTCCGACTTTTTTATGTTCATGACCTTCAGGAGGGCCTCCGTAGAGATATCGAGAATCCAGACCAGGGGGTAGGCGGCAAGGGAAAGGTAATAGACCGGGCGTGCGGCCAGGGTGGCGATCCGTTCCGCCTTGAACAGGGCCAGCCGTTTGGGGACCAGCTCCCCCAGGACCAGAGAGAGATAGGTGATTGCCAGTACCACCAGGGTGAGGCTGATGGTGTCGCTGTACGGGCGGAGCGCCGGATACTGCTGCAGATAGGCGCTCACGGATTTCGCCACGGTTGCGCCGCCGTAGGCCCCGGACAGGATGCCGACGAGGGTGATGCCGATCTGGATGGTGGAGAGAAAACTCCCCGGTTCTTCGGCGAGGTTCAGGGCCTTCTCCGCCCCGGCATCGCCGTTTTCCGCTTCGACCCGGAGCTTGGCCTTGCGGGAAGATACCAGGGCGATCTCCGCCATGGAGAAAGCCCCGTTGATCAGGACCAGAATCAGCAGAATAATAAGTTCGGCAGGCAGAGAAGACATGAGTTGCGATTTCCGGAATTCAAACGATTGTTACGATCAATATAGGCGGCTTTTGCTATGGAGTCAAGGAAAGACTCCCGCAGGTGACTCCGTCTGGAGTCACCTGCGAAGGAAGGTATGATCAGGAATGACGGCTTTTCCGCTTTGCCGCCGCGCCTTCGGGAGGCGGTTCCTGGGATGGCGGGAGGGACCTCAATAACGAAGGAACAGAATGGGGAGAAAATAGAGGACCGCCAGGAGAATGACCGCGGCGCAAAAGGCGTCGAGAGACCTTTCCAGCCCCGTAATGGTCCGCTCCCAGTCATGGCCCCGGAGCCGCCGGAGCAATCTCGCCGGGGAAAGACCGGCCCGGAGAAGACGATCGTTCCGCGCGGCGGCGGGGAAGCCGTATATGCCGTCTGCGTAAGCGCGTAGTTTCATCATTGATAGCCTGCCTTTCTCAAATCGCCCCTTCGATGTGATCAATGTTCGTCAATTTTAGAGGTGATACTTTCTGATTACCGCCGTGACCACGCCCCCCATGAGAAGTTCCGCTTTCGGGATGATGGGGGGGTATTTGGGATTGGCCGCCTCGAGGCGGACCTGATTCCCTTGTTTGCGGAAATATTTCATCGTCCAGTCGCCGTCCACTTGGGCAACGACGATGTCCCCGTTTTTCGGCTCCCGTCCCTTCTCGACGATGACGAGGTCTCCCTCCCGAATGCCCTCGCCGATCATGGAGTCGCCGCTGACCTGGAGGAGGAAGGAGGATTCCGGCCTGGTCACCAGGTATTCATCGAAAGAGATGATGTCCCGGAGTTCCTCTTCCGCGGGGGAGGGAAAACCGGCGGCCACTTCCCCCACCATGGGAATCCCCCTGGCCCGCCGCCCCGGCGTCAGGTAGCCCTTGCCGTCCTTCTCCAGCAGGCCGTTTTTTAGCAGCTTGTTGATCCAGAAGTGGACGACGCTTTTGGAGCGGACCCCCAGGAGCGGAAGCATTTCCGCATAACTAGGCATCCGCCGGTGCCGGCGGTGGAAGTCGTCGATGGCCTCGGCCACGCTGGGGACGGTTCTCTTCGTTTTCATGGCCCCACGGTATAGAACATTCGTTCTATTGTCAAGAGTTTTTTTCGTTATTCTCCTCATGACAGACCCGGTCTTTTCCCAGCTCCTTGGCCTGGTACATGATCTGGTCGACGCGTTTTACAAAGTCCTTCGGGTCTTCCTGGGTTTGGTATTGGGCAATGCCGATGCTTACCGTCATCCGGATGTTTCCGTCGGGTGCGGGTGCGAAGGTTTCTTTTTTGAATTCCCTTCTGATTCTCTCCGCGGTAATGATGCCGTCGCTGCCTTTGGTTGAGGGCAGCAGGACGGTAAATTCTTCGCCGCCGTAACGATACGCGGAATCCGTCTTCCGGAGGCATCGCTTGATCACCTGGCCGAGCCCGCTGATTACCCGGTCCCCCTCGACATGACCGTAAGTGTCGTTGAAGGCCTTGAAATTGTCGATATCGAGCAGGATGAGGCTCAGTGGTTCTCCATAGCGGTTGACGCGATCGATCTCCATTTTCAACTGGCTGTAAAAATAGCGGGAATTGTATAGCTGGGAGAGACTGTCGATGATGCTGAGTTCCCGGTATCTTCTTTCACTTTCCCGCAGTTTTTCTTCCGCCTGTTTTCTCTGTGTTATATCGAGGAAGGTGACCACGGCCCCGGACACCCCGCCGGCGACGATCTGGGGATAGGAGAAATATTCCACGGGGAAGCTGCCGCCGTCGGCCTTCCACAACACCTCGTCATCGATCTGCACCCCTTTTCCCTCTCTGAATGACTGGTAGATGCGGCAATCTTCCACCGCCATCGGCGTTCCGTTCGGATAGGAATGATGGATGAGGTCGTGCATGTTTTTCCCGAGCAACTGGCCGATATCCTCATATCCCAGGATCCGCAGGCAGGCCTGATTGGCAAAGGTGCATTTCCCCTCAAGATCGATGCCGTAGATCGCCTCGGCCGTGGAATTCAGGAGCAGTCGCACCTGCGCTTCCGATGCCTTGAGCTTTTCATTCGCCTCCTTATGGTCGATGACCCTCCCCAGATACTCCGCGATCGCATCGATCAGCTTCCTTTCCTCCTCGAGAAACGGTCCATTACCGTCGCCGGACACATCGTTTAGATAGCAGATCTCCAAGGAGCCCACGGACTCACCTTGCCGGATGATATGGGCCGCCATTCTCCTGGTCGTTTCCTGAAAATTCCCCGTCCGGAATTCCCGCTCCCGCCAGATGATGCGCGCGCAGGCGGATGCGGAATAATTAAAGCCGCCGGGGATCAACTCGACGCTTTTCCGCAATACGTCCTCAATGGCATCGGTTTTTTCCACGATCTCGGCGAGGGAATAGAGGCATGTCAATTCCTTGTTGCGTTCCTTCAATTCTTCCTCCGCGGTCCGGCGCTGCGTCACTTCCCTCTCCAGACGCTCCTTCGCGGCGTTGAGTTCCCCGGTTCGTTCCCGGACCCGGTCCTCCAAGCGATCCCTGCTTATCCGCAATTGCGAGGACATTTCGTTGAACGCCCCGGCAAGCTCCCGCAATTCCCCGCCGGCGGGCTCCGGGATCTCCTCGCCGAGATGGTCGGCGCTGGCCGCGATCGCTTTCGCCTTGTCGCGGAGCATGGCGATCGGTAAAACCAGGAAACGGCGATAGATAAAGCTGTGACCGGCGAAAAGGACGCCGAGAATGGCCGTGAGCACCAGCGCAATCTGAACGAAGGTTCTGTTCATGCCCTCGTAGGCGGCGGTGAGAGGTATGCGCAGGGATATGGCGCTCACCAGGTCGCCTGCCTTCCGGTTGAAACTCCGCTCGGATCCATAATGCTTGAGAAGATCGGCGGGGGCGTTGCCGGGGGTGCTGTGACAGCGCAGGCAGGACTCTTCCATGGATTCGCCCCTCCTCAAGACCGCTAAATAAGGCTTGCCGTCCATGGTCCGCATTTCCGAACGGGACTCCAGCGTCCCGTCGTTTTTCAGGGCCGCCAAAAAGGCCCGCTCGTAATCGTCGGCCTCGTTTTCGGGACTCCGGGCATCCACCGCGGCGTCCTTGAGATAATATCCGGCCGGGTTGAGCTCCAGGAAGTATTTATGGATGCCCCGGATCGCATAGGTGGAGGACATCCAGGAAGGATCGAAATATTCGGGGGAGCGAAAAGGCGCGGTCCATTCAAAAAGGCGGGGCTTCAAAACATGGGAAAAATAGGTGTGGGTGGCCAGGTTGCGGTCGAGGAGAATGCGGGCCTTTGCCTCCGCTTCGACCAACGCCTGCTGTTTCATGCCCTGGTTGACGAGCAGGATGATCATGGCGGTGATGATGAAAAACAGGATCCCGAGGGTGGCGGTAATGATTCCGGATAATGTGAGATCGGCGATTTTTTTCATGAAATGCCTTCTTAACTGTAGAGCAGGTCCATCATGTCGAGCATGGGCCCGGCCGTCTTGATATCCACGATCTTGATGGAGTTGTGATCTTCCGCACCCAGTTCCTTGCGGAAAGCGGCCAGCTCCCGTCCGTCGGGGCAATAACCGGAGCCGCCCAGGGTGGTGCAGGCGTAAGAGGCCCAAATTCCCGCTTCCGCCATGGCAACGCGAAAATCTTCAAAAGAGAAGGAGGTGCTTCCCGCCAGCGCCGAGGCGAGACCGGCGGCAAAGGCATCGCCCGCCCCGGTGGCATCCCGGACCCGTTCCGGCGGCAGCAGGGCCTGGCCGTAAATGAGTCCGTCCTTGCCGTCGCCATGGACGCCGAGGGCGCCGAAACGACCCATGCTGATGACGGCGTTGATCCGTCGTTCCCGGAACCAGGCGATGATTTTCCGGAGGGAGGGGAGACGGCCCGCCGTCTTCATGAGGTTCTTGTATTCCCAGATATTCATTTGCATGACCGAGGTCTTGCGGATGGCATCCTCCCAGAATGCGATGCCCAGCTCGATCTGGCTGTGACCGAGATTGAGAAAAACGGGCGCCTTTCCCTGCCAGTAATCGATGATGAAACGGGTGCATTCGCCGGGAACATGGGGATGACCGTTGCTCTTGTCGCCGTAGATGTGGCCGACGATCACCCCTCCCGGTACGATGCCGAGCCCGTGCTCGATGTCATGAAAGCGTTTTTTTAGGTGCTTACGGAAGTCGTTTCCCTCGACGAATTTTTCCGAAAATACCGTCGTTTGTCCCTGATTGACAAGGAGAGTCGAACGGGGAGTGGCGAGGCGGGAGACAAAGAACTTCCGGGGGGAGAGGAACTTGGCCAGTTCCGGCCGGTCGGTGATCTTGCCGGCGGCGGTGGAGATGCTGTCCCGGATCAATCTGCCCCGGCCGTCGTTGCCCACGGGCAGGATAGGCAAAACCGGGTATCCGGCGGCAAGGAGACGAAGAGTATAGTTCAGGCCGCTGCCCCCGAGGCTCTCCTCCTGCCGGACGATCTGCTTGCGTCCGATCTGCAGGGGGGCGTCACAGCGGACAATGCTTTCGATGGCCCCGCTGCCGATGGCGATTACCGGCGCAGGCGTTTCCGTCCGCGGCGGCATTGATTTTTCCGACGTTTTTGTTGAGCGGCGCGACGAAGTCATTCCCGTCCCTCTTAAGTAATTTCACTCAAGTCACTTCTTGATACGGGGCCGCCAACGGCGGTATGGGACGCTTCCGAGTAACTTAACTCAAGTCACTCCAGGGTAGGCGCCCCAGGAGGCGTGGGTCGCCATTCAGGCAAACAAACACCCTGACGGCCCGCCGCCCGCCGCCGTCTTCCTTTCATCTTCACGGCATCGGCGCTCCGTAATTTCTCTTATCCGGTCAAATCCTCGATCTCGACGTTCCGGCTTTTGATCCGGTCCGCCTGAGCCAGGACGTTTGTCGCCGCCTCCCGGTCCAGGACATAGATCATCTCCCCGCCCCGGTCGGCCAGAACCTTCCCGTAGGAAATGGGCACCTGATCGTTGACGTCGCCCAGAAGGGAGGCGGCCACCGGTTCCGCCTTGCGTTTGCCGTTGGCGAGGAGCAACACCTCTTTGGCTTCATAGACCAGCTCCGCGCCCATGGAGACGGCGAAGCGGGGGCTCTCCTCCCGGTGCGGGAAGTGCCCGTCGGCCACGGCGTTGTCGATGGTGTTGTCGTCCAACTGGACGAGGAGCATGCGGTTGCCGGCAAAGGGAATGCCCGCCTCGTGGAAGGCCACGTGGCCCCGGCCGCCCACGCCTATGATGTGCAGGTCGATGCCGCCGGCCGCGGCGATCTTCCGTTCATAGGCAGTTAGGATGTCGTTCCTGATCCAGCGCAGATAATCCGACGCGGCATCCGGGCGGATGACGATGGCCTTTCCCTTGTCCGCGCCCTGCTTTTCCCAGTCGCCGTGGTAGGCGTCCAGCTCCGCCTCCAGCCGCTCCTGGTCGATGAGGGCGCCCCAGGGGACGTAGGTGGCCCGGAAATTTTCCCGAAGGAGCCCGAAGAGTTCCCGGATCATGAAGAAGGAATAGCTTTCCGGATGCAGCGCCCGCTGCTGGGCATTTTCTCCCGGCAGGCCGATGTATTCGTCGAGGTTGAAACTGGTTATTTTAGCGGCGGTAAAGGCGCCGCCGCTGGCCGCTTTGGCCAGATGCTTGTAAAGGCCCGTAGGCGTGTTTCCCGTCGCCAACCCCAGGACGAAACGGTCCCGGCGGTTAAGGACCTTGCGGATGCTCCCGGCGACGATATCCGCGCCGACCGCGCTCATGTGTTCAAAATCTCTGGTGATAATTACTTTGCAAGGCATGGCTTCTCCTTCTATCGTGATCGGTGGGTGATGCCTAAATAGTAGTAGAGTTTTGCATAATTGCGGAAAAATGGTTCGCAAGCGGCGAATCAAATGTTTTCACCGTTTTCTTGATCGAACTTAACGCCCGGTAATGAATAAGATTTATACTTTATCCATTGAGAATCTGAAAAGATTTCTGAGCCGCGGCGAAGCCATTTTTCAAAGATCTCAGTATGTAAACAGTGCGTACCCGGTCTCTCGCGGTCAGCCGATGCTTTTTTGGACCAAGTCCGCCACCTGCCGGCAGTACCGTTCCGTTTCCTCGTTCGTCGGTCCTTCCACCATGACCCGGCACATGTTCTGGGTTCCCGAATAACGGACCAGGATTCGTCCCCGGTCGCCCAGGGCGTTCTCCACGTCCCGGATGGCCGCGACGATCTCCGGGACCGTCTCGATGTCCGGCTTTGATTTGACGTCTATATTGATGAGCTTCTGGGGAAAGACCGTCATCACCTTTGCCAGCTCCGATAGGGGCTGTTGCTCCTCCTTCATGGCAACGAGTAGTTGGAGGGCGCTGAGGATGCCGTCTCCCGTGGTGTGCTCGCGGAGGAAGATCAGATGTCCCGACTCCTCGCCGCCGATGGCCGCCCCCCGGGCCAGCATCTCTTCCAGGACATAACGGTCCCCCACTTTGGTGGCGACCATGTCGATGCCCAGGGATTTCAGGGCATGGGTGAGGCCGAGATTGCTCATTACGGTGGCCACCACCAGGTTGTTTGTGAGTTTACCCTTCTTTTTCATTACCTTGGCGCAGATGGCCATGATCTGATCGCCGGTGAGGACGTTACCTTTTTCATCCACGGCAATGAGGCGGTCCCCGTCGCCGTCGAAGGCGAAGCCCACATCGGCCCTCCTCTTCGCCAGCTTCTCCACGAGCATCTCCGTATGCTGGGAGCCGCAGTTGTCGTTGATATTGGAACCGTTCGGCTGGTCGAAGCGGGCCGTTACCTCCGCGCCAAGCTCCAGGAAGGTCTGCGGGGCGACGCGGTAGGTGGCGCCGTTGGCGCAATCCAACTCGATCTTCATCCCTTCGAGGGTATATTCCTTGGGAAAGGTGCTCTTCAAAAAGACGATATAACGATCCCGGGCCCCGTCGATGCGGTAGGCCTTGCCCAGCTCCTGGGGGGAGGGGCGGAGATTGTGCAAGAGGTTTTTCAGGATCAGATCCTCGATCTCCAACTCCGTCTCGTCGGGGAGTTTATAGCCGGTGCTGGAGAAGATCTTGATGCCGTTGTCCTGATAGGGGTTATGGGAGGCCGAGATGACGATGCCCGCGTCGGCACGCATGCTCTGGGTGAGAAAGGCGATCCCCGGCGTGGGCATTACCCCCACCATGATGGCATCGACGCCCATGGAGCAGATTCCGGAAACGAGCGCGTTTTCCAGCATATAGCCGGAAATGCGGGTATCCTTGCCGATGATGATCCGGGGCCGGTGCCCCTGGCGCTTGAAGTAATGGGCCGTAGCCTTGCCCACGTTGAGGGCCAGATCCGCGGTCATGGGGTATTCGTTGGCCACCCCGCGAATTCCGTCTGTTCCAAAGAGTTTTCCCATAAGCATCCATCTCCTTTTCGTGATGATGAAAATTGACGGCGTATAACCTGCCGTGCAGGTAAAGTCAAAGTATTTATTGTATTATTCAATACCACGGCGCCGATCGGAATAGTCGAGGGCCGCGGCGATAAAGTCCTTGAATAGAGGATGGGGATGAGTCGGCCGCGACTTGAATTCCGGATGGAACTGGCAGCCCAGAAACCACGGGTGATTGGGGAGTTCCACAATTTCCGCCAGCCGCCCGTCCGGGGAGGCGCCGGTGATCCACAGGCCCCCGGCAACCATTATTTCCTTGTAGGCGGCATTGAATTCATAACGATGGCGGTGTCGTTCCTCGATGTCTTCCCGGTCGTAGGCGGCAAAGGCGAGGGAGGATTCCAAAAGCCGGCAGGGATAGGCGCCCAGGCGCATGGTGGCCCCTTTTTCCTTGATTTGCTTCTGCTCCGGGAGGAGATCGATGACGGGGTTGGGGGTGTGCGGATCGAACTCCGAGCTGTTGGCCCGTTCCAGACCGCATACATGGCGGGCGTACTCCACCACCGCCATCTGCATCCCCAGGCAGATGCCGAAGTAGGGGATATCCCGGGTGCGGGCGTAATGTGCCGCCCGGATCATCCCCTCGATGCCCCGGTCTCCGAAGCCGCCGGGGACGAGAATCCCGTCGGCGCCGTCAAGCTGATGGGCAAGGCCGTCCTTTTCGATCTTTTCCGAATCGACGAATTTCAGGTTTACCCGGCAGTCGTTGGCGATGCCGCCGTGAATTAGGGCCTCGTTCAGGCTCTTGTACGAATCGGTGAGGTTGACGTATTTGCCCACGATGGCGATGGAAGCCTCCCGGGCGGGATGCATCATCCGGGCGACGACCTCTTCCCATGCCTCCAGGTGCGGACGTCCCGTCCAGATGTTGAGAAGATCGACGATCTTTTCATCCAGCCCCTCGCGGTGATAGATCAGTGGCACCTCGTAGATGCAGCTCACATCGCGGGCGGCGAAGACGTCCGCGACGTTGACGTTGCAGAACAGGGCGATCTTGGCCTTGATGTCTTCGGAGAGCAGGTTTTCCGTCCGGCAGAGGAGGATGTCCGGTTGGATGCCGATCTCCCGCAGGGCCTTGACGCTGTGCTGCGTCGGCTTGGTCTTCACTTCCCCCGCCGTCTTGATAAAGGGGACCCAGGTCAAGTGGATGAAAACCGCATTCTGTTTGCCCACCTCCAGGCGGAACTGCCGGACCGCCTCCAGGAAGGGCAGGCTTTCGATGTCTCCCACGGTGCCCCCGATTTCCACGATGGCCACGTCGAAATCCTTCGCGCTTTCCCGGATAAAACCCTTAATCTCGTTGGTTATATGGGGGATTACCTGGACGGTCTTGCCTAGGTAATCGCCCCGCCGCTCCTTCGCGATGACGGAAAAATAGACCTGTCCCGTGGTGAGGTTGTTGCTCTTCTTCATCCGTGTGGCCGTGAAGCGCTCGTAGTGACCGAGGTCCAGGTCCGTTTCCGCCCCGTCGTCGGTTACGAAGACCTCGCCGTGCTGGAAAGGGCTCATGGTTCCCGGATCCACATTGATATAGGGGTCCAGTTTCTGGTTCGTGACCCGCAGGCCCCGGCTCTCCAGAAGGGCGGCAATGGAGGCGGCGGCCAGGCCCTTGCCCAGGGAGGAAAGGACGCCACCGGTTACGAAGATGAATTTGGTTTCTTTCATGACGGTTCCTCAACCTTCTTTTTGATCAGATCGGCGATGTATTCCACCGGTTCTCCCAGCAGCGCCCCCATGGACAAGGCATCCAGGCAGGCGTCCGACCAGGGGAGATTGTACTCGTTGATCAAATTGCGGATGTCGTTATAACGGTAGCCCAGGACCTCCTTTTTCTCCGCGGCGGTCATGTCCTGCCGGTAGGCGATGTGGAGGAGCAAGAGCTTTTCCACCTGGAAACTGTTGCCCAGCAGTGGGACGATGACGATCATCGCCCCGTCCGCCTTGCCGAAGCCGGCATATATGTCGCCCATGCTGACGATGGTCCGCTTCGTTCCCATGAGTTTTTTCGATCCCGCCACCCGGGAAGACATCCGGGCGGCCGTGCCCTCCCGCCGCAGTATCTCGATCAGGGTGTCTTCCGCCGGATGGCCTTCCGTATCGAGGTTGGCGATGCCATAGAGGGTATAGCCGGAGATTGATGCCAGGGCCGGCTGTAGGGCCTTGAGGGCCATGATGTTCTTCCCCGTCAGGGATCTGGCCGGGAAGCCGAGTTCCCGGAGGAGCTGGAAGATCGGACCGGACAGCGCCTCCTCCGCCCGGCTGGTGCCCACCGTCACGGTCTTGGCCTGATGACGGATGGCGTCGATGGGCCGGGAAAGCTCGTCGATGGCATGGCCTAAAGAGACGTCGAGGAGATCGAGGGGGGAGGTGAAGTCCTCCTCCCCTTTGAAATCGAGCCAGAAATCTTCCAGGGGGAGTTTGCCCACCGCATATTTCAACAGGAGGACGATATTGGCTATCGTCCGGACATTAACCTGGGAAAAGGCGCCTTGTAACAGCCGCTCCTGGAAAGCGGTGGCGAACTCGCTGATCATCCGCCGGAACTGGCGGTCGAAAAGACGGTCGTACAGGGAATAGGATCGTTTGCCCTGCTCGATCATGGCCTGATGCATCCGGCCACGGAACTCCCGGAGATAATCCGCCTCCGCATCGATGCTCCGGGCGGCATAGTAGCCCCAGAGATGGCCGGCGACGGTGTTGAGGATTACCGGCAGGGGCTGCGGCGCCCGGGGGACGGCAATCACCGCCTCGGCCAACTCGTCGAACCTTTCCTCCCCCTCGTCGGCGAACACGACGATGCCGGCTTTGTGGGCCTTGAAGATGGCCACGTCCTTGACTATGTCCCCGATCACGGCGGTGGGGCTTCCGGCGGCGCAGACGAGGATCAGCGGTTCGGCGGACAGATCGATGTGTTTTTTGTTTTCCACGATGTCCGATGAGATCGTCTTGTAACACAGCTCGCTGAGCTTGATCCGTATTTCATCCGCCGCCGCCTTGTTGGGGCCGCTGCCCACGACGGCCCAGTATTTCTTCCTTCCCGTCAACGTCTCGGCGGCCCGGCGGATCTGGTCCCGCCTCTCCATTACCCGGCCCATCATTTCCGGCGCCCGGGCGATTATTTCCATCTCTCCGGCGATGTCCTCGTCGGACATCGTTTTAAGGATCTGGGCAAGACACAGCGCCAGGACGTGTCCGGCGACGATCTGGGAATAGAAGGCCTTGGTGGAGGCAACGGACATCTCGATGTCCCGTCCGTCGGAGGTGTAGAAGACGCCGTGGGACCTGGCGGTGATGTCTGATTGCCGCCGGTTGACGATGGCGATGATCCGCGCCCCCCGTTCCGCCGCCATCGCGACGGCCCGGTTGGTGTCCGTGGTGGTTCCCGATTGGGTGATGGGGATGACCAGGGTGTCGGCGAGCCGTTCCGCCAGATCGAAGCCGCTCAATTCCGAGGCGACGCGGGCCGAAATCTCGATGCCGCTTTTGGCGAGATACCGGGAACAGGCCCCGGCGACCGCCTCGCCGGCCACCGCGGCGGTGCCGTGGCCTATGACGATGATCCGTTTGAGGGCGCCGGCCGCGAGGGACTGCCGGACGGTGGGCGGCACGATATCGGGGCCGAGATTGAAGCGCACCGCCCGGCGGCCATCCCCTTCCTCCCGGAGTTCGTATTTTCCCCGCAAGGTTTTTCTTACGGAATCGCCGGCCTCGTTTATCTCTTTGAGGAAAAAGTGGGGATGATCTCCCCGGTCGATGTCCCTCGTCGTGATCTCTGCCCGCCGGACCAGGGCGGGGGTGATCGCCAGGGGCGTTCCGCCGTAGGTACAGGCCCGTATTCCCTCCGTCCCGCCGGAATCGCCGGCCCCGAGGGTGAAGATCTGTCCCGTTTCTTCCCCGTCCATCTTGAGGAAATAAGGCGTGCCCTCCACCAGCCCGTAGAGTTCCGAGGAGAAGAGGTAGCGATCCCCGGCGAGCCCCACATAGATGGACTGGCCGCTTCCCCGCAGGGCCAGAAACGCCTTTCCCGGTTCCACGTTGGTGACCATGGCAATGGCGTGAGAGCCCTCGAAACCGTTTACCGCGCGACGGAATGCCTCGGCGGCGTCGCATCCGGATTTCAGGTGCCTTTCGATCTCCAGGGGGATAACTTTGGTGTCCGTGGTGATCTCCGGGGCAATGAACTCACCGCCGGCCTCCAGGGCGTCGCGGAGCGGGCGGTAGTTGTCGATGTCGCCGTTGAGGGCGACGCTCACGGACCAGTTGCCACGGCCGTAGGCGGGATAATGCTTTTCAGCTCCACCCGCCGATCCGTCCCGGCGGGAGAAATTATTCACGGGATGGCAGTTTTCCTCCGTTATGGATCCGACGGATGCCCAGCGGGTGTGGGCCAGGGAAACCTCCCCGGCGGTGTTCAGGGAGGCCAGAAGCTGGAGGATTCGGTCCCGGGAGATGATATTGCGCAATTCCCGGACGTTTCTGCCCAGGGCGCCGATGACGGCGGCGGTCTTGTAAACGAATGACAGAGAGACGGCGGCGGTGCCTAATCCCGGCTCGTCCGGGGCGGGAGCAGGGCTCTCCTTCCTTTCCGGCGGCTCCGGTTCCCGGCGGGAGCAGCGAATCGTACCATTGATGAAGTCGCCGGCGCCGGACCGGGCCTGGAAGTCATCATAAAGCCCCTGCTCCTTGAGCTTTTCGACCGCCGCCAACCAACTTTCCGGATCGGCGATCGTCAGGTCGATCTGGATTCCCGCGGAATCTCTCCCCCGCACTTCCAGGCGGTCCAGGGCGTTGAGCAGGTAGTTGAGCTGAAGGTATTTTTTCCAGGCCGGCGGCGTCGGGGATGCCTCCGGGCCGCCGGCAAGTTTCTCGATCCGGTCAATGTTTCTTAGGATATCCTTTTCCAGGGACCAGAAGATGTCTTTCAAAAATGACAGGCGGCTGTTGAGGATCTCGATCTCCGCGGTGGTGAAACGGAGGGCGTTTTCCTCCAGGAGCTTCTCCTCCGCCTCGGCAAAACGCCGCATGGCTTCGGCTGCGCCCGCCGCTTTTCCGGCCTGGTCCGGCGCCGCGAGCAGTTCCAGGAAAGGTTCGCTATCCTTCCGGGAAAGCACTATCCTGTCCAGCTCCGCCAGGCATTCCTCCCCCCCCAGATACTCCGGCGCCGTGGCCTTCCCGGCCAGCAGGGACGGCAGCCCCTTTTTCCGGACCTTCCGAAAATTCTCCGTCAGGGAGGCGGCGAGGTCCACATCGACTTGTTCTCGCGGCCCTTTATTGATCGCGACGATGCCCGCAAGCCCGCAGGGAAGGGTGGTATTTAAAACGGGAAAGATGATCAAGGATCGGGGGGGTAGTTCAGCCGGAGCGCGACCGATGTAAACGCGCCAGTTCCACATCCAGGAGAAGGTTCCGGCATAAGGCTTTAACGGCATATCAGCAATTTCAGCGTCTCGATCATTAGCCTCTGCAAGCGGGTATGCAATCCAGGACCCGGTTGGATACGGTATCCACGATGTTCTGCAGCCAATCCGTCCCCGCTTTGATGGTCTGTTCGTCCAGATTCTGGATGGTTTGGAGGTAGTCTCGGTGTTCCTGGCCCCGGATTTCCATGGCGGCCAGGAAGGATGTCCGGTCTTGGCCTTCCCGCTCCGCTTCGCTGCCGTCGGTGAAGCAGGCTTCGATAGCGGGCCATTTTTCCATAAATTCCCGTTTCTGCCGGATCAGGGTCTCCCGACGGGCGCCCGAGAGGATTCTTTCTGAGATGGCGATGGATTGTTCCATCTTTTCCGCCAGGGCCCGGAAACGGCTCAGCCGCTCGCCGATGGCCAGCTCCAGTTTGTCCAGCGCCCCGGCGTACAGCTCCCCGCCCAGTTCCTGGGCGACGAAAAAGGGCCGGCGGACGAGAATGTACCATTGCCGGAGGGCGAGAAGATTGGCCAGATAAATGATGTTGTTGTGGATGCGTCGCCGGATGTCGCCGTAGAAGCCCATGTGAAAATTGACCTCGTAGGCCATGTTTCCCATCTGGCCGAGGAGTTTGCCCCCCTCGGGGCAGTCCCCCCGATAGACCGTTCCCGCCGAGATGACCGTTCCGTAACCGATCCGGGTGGGTCCCACGATTCCTCCCTGGCCGCCCAAGAAGATCGGGGGCTGATTCAGCATGACGCCCCGGGGGACATCGCCGACCAGGGATGGGGTGGCCTTGTCCTGATTCGGGGTATAGTTGAAGTGAATATAAGAGCTTCCCACTTCCGTATGGTTCTTCCGGCTCGTTCCTCCGGCGAGGAAGCAGTCGCAGAAGTTGATCAGGCTGCCGAGGGTGACAAAGGGAAAGAGGATCGTTTGTTTAAGACCCACGGCATGGGCTCCGTTCGCCTCTTCCTCCAGGAGACAGCCCTCCCGCACCTGGGCGCCGCTGCCCAGATTTGCCTTTTCCAGACATACGGACCGGGTAAAAAACCCGCCTTTCAGTTCCACCCGGGGCCCCAACTGGCAATCGAGGATCGTAGCGGGGGTCTCGCAACCAAGTTTAACCCCTGGCATGATCAGGGTTTTTTCCCCGCGGATCCGCGTGCCGCTGTAAAAGATCACTCCCTCGCCGGCGATACGTTCTATCGCCACTTCCGGTCCGATCTCCACGGTGGCCGGATTGGGCATGGCCACCCCTTTTTCGAGCAGGAGTCTTATTTTTGGATCGGTGGACATATCTCCTCCGTAATGACGCTTAACGTTCCAAACCGAATTTGGTCATCTTTTTGTGGAAGGTGTTGCGGTTGATGCCCAGATAATCGGCGGCCCGGCTTTTGACGTGCTGGGATCGCTCCAGGGCGATCCTGAAGAGGCATCGTTCCACGATGGCGGTCACGTCCTCATATACCCTGCTTTTTGCCGCCGTAGTGTCGCCGAGGATCGTGACGATGTCCGCCAGTTTCTGGGAGAGGATTTCTTCCGCCACCGCATGGAGGGATGTCGCCCTCGCCTTATTGACCCCCAGCGGTGTTTCTTTGTGATTGTCCTTCATAAAACCGGCTTTTTTATCCTTACTTTTTAGGGAGTTAATTTCATGTATATGATGACCAGCAGGACAACGGCGGCCACCCAAACCGCCGTGAGGTCGGATATGTTCCGGGTTGGATTATCGATCTGCTCCCTGGCCTCGGCTTCGATCTCGATCTTTCCCCCATCGAGATGCCGGATGATTTCCCCCACCAGGGTGGAAAAGGAATCATAGGCGTTCGAGATGATATGAAACCCCTTCTTGGTTGTCAAGAGGATATAGATCCTGCTTCGCACTTTCAGGCAACCCACATGGGTGATGTCACTCCACAGGAGTTCCCTGCTCTTGAGGAGCTTCTTCAGCGCCACGCCTCCCTCGGAAACCGAAACGCTCCGGTTCATGGCCTCCAGAAAGATCAAGAGGGACAGGCCGGCAAAGACGGTCAGGACGATCCTTTCCGTTCCGGAACCTTTATATGCCAGGGAGAGGATAAGCAGAAACAGGAGGAGCAGGACGTCGATGCCCAAGGGGATGACGAACGACCGGCGGATGCGGTATGTGCCCTCGGACATGATCAATCCTTTCTGGTGAAAGAACCGCTTTTTCCGCCGCTTTTAGCGACGAGCATGACGTCGGAAATGATCATTTCCCGGTCGGCGGCTTTGCACATGTCATAGATGGCGAGGGCGGCGACGCTTACGGCGGTCAGGGCCTCCATCTCCACGCCGGTCCGGCCTACGGTTCGTACCCGGGCCTCGATGGCGATCTCACCCCGTTCGCGGTTGTCGGTAAAAAAAATATCAATTCCCGTAAGCTCCAGCGGATGGCACATGGGAATCAGGCGCCCCGTTTCTTTGGCGGCCATGGTCCCGGCGATGCGGGCAACACCGATGACGTCTCCCTTCGGGATACCGCCGTCGGCAATGAGGGCCAGGGTCTCCTGTTTCATCACGACCCGGCCCCGGGCCACCGCCTCCCTGGTCGTCGGTTCCTTGCCGGTGACATCGACCATTTTTGCCCGGCCCCGCTCATCTACGTGCGTCAGCTTTACCACTTGAAAACGCCACCTCGCCGCGAAGAATTGTTGCGCGTTTATGCTTTCCCCATCCGCCATCAGGGTCAGGTGCGCAAGGTATGCCACTTTTCCCTTTTCCCAGCGACGGCTCCGCGCCCTGGTTCATTGCCTTAGGACACAAAACTTATCACAGCCGTTTTTTCCCGTCAAGACAGTTGAAAAATCTCTGGAATTTCTATATATATACCGCGATTTTTCCTTCGGGGGCGTTATGATCGTAAAAGTCCTGGGCAGTTCCGTAATCGGCATTGATGGCTACCTCATCGATGTCGAGGTCTATACCGCCTCGGGGCTTCCCCAGTTCTCCACGGTGGGCCTGCCCGACGTGGCCGTCCGGGAAAGCCGGGAACGGATCAAGGCGGCGGTCAAGAGTTCCGGCTATCCCTTTCCCCGTCATCATGTCACCGTCAATCTTGCCCCGGCGGACATCAGGAAAGAGGGCACGGGGTTCGACCTCCCCATTGCCGTCGGCATCCTGGCGGCGGAAGACGTGGTCCGGCCGGATCTGCTGGGCGCCTACCTCCTCCTCGGGGAGCTGTCGCTCGACGGCCGGATCAAGGGGGTCCACGGGGCGCTGCCGGCCGCCCTCAAGACCCGGGACCTGGGCCTGCGGGGCATCCTGGTCTCCCCGGAGAACGCCGCGGAGGCCGCCCTGGTGGCGGGTATCGAGGCAATACCCGTGGCATCCCTCACTGAAGTGGTAGAATTTCTGAATGAGGTCAAGAAGATAGAGCCGGCGCGCCGGGATGAACGGGACGTCTTTTCCGGGACTGAGGATGAGGATTGTGATTTCCGGGACGTCCAGGGACAGGACCAGGCCAAGCGCGCCCTGGAGATTGCCGCGGCCGGGGCCCACAATATCCTGCTCCTCGGACCGCCGGGAAGCGGCAAGACCATGCTTGCCAGGCGCCTGTCCTCCATCCTGCCCGCCCTTTCCTTTGCCGAGGCCGTGGAGGCGGCGAAGATCTATTCCGTCGCCGGCCTTTTGAATCGCGGCGAGGTGATGATCCGCCGCCGTCCCTTCCGCGCCCCCCATCATACCATCTCCGACGCCGGCCTCATCGGCGGGGGCGCGACGCCCCGTCCCGGCGAGATCAGCCTGGCCCATCACGGGGTGCTTTTCCTCGACGAACTGCCGGAATTCCGGAAAAACGCCCTGGAGGCACTGCGGCAGCCCCTGGAAGAGGGGACGGTCACCATCGCCCGGGCGGCCACGACGGTGGTCTATCCGGCCCGCTTTTTGTTCGTGGCGGCCATGAACCCCTGCCCCTGTGGATATTACGGCGACGCCCGCCAGACCTGCCGGTGCAGCGCCCAGCAAATCCGCCAGTACCAGCGGCGCCTGTCCGGGCCGCTTCTGGACCGCATCGATCTCCACATCGAAGTGCCGTCACTGCGCTACCGGGAGCTGACGGGGCGCTACCAGGGAGAAACCTCCGCCGTAATCCGGGAGCGGATCGATAAGGCCCGGACCATACAGGAGCGGCGTTTTGCGGGAAAGATGACTCCCTTCAACGCCCGTATGTCCGACGCCGAGGTCAAGCGTTACTGCCGGATCGATGGGGATGCCCAGCAATTGCTCGAAATGGCCATGGAAAAGCTCGGACTGAGCGCCCGGGCCTACAAGCGGATCCTCAAGGTGGCCCGGACGATCGCCGATCTCGATGACCGGGAGTGCCTGGAGGCATCTCACGTTGCCGAGGCGATCCAGTACAGAAATCTTGATCGAAAACTCGTTTAGTGATAATGGTGGCGACCAGTCATCAATCGGGAGCAGGGTGGGGAGTTTTTAACCCGCGCCGGTCTTTCGGCCGTCTTTTGCCGGCTCTCGAACTATCAAGGGGGGAAAGGGAATCTTATGGAAATCAGTATTATTCAGACCGATCCGGCGAAAAGGAAGGCCAAGCCGAAAGACGAGTCGAAACTGGGATTCGGAAGGGTCTTCACCGATCATATGTTTACCATGACTTACCATTCCAGCCGGGGTTGGTACGATCCCGCCGTCCGGCCCTATGAGGATCTCAGCCTCGATCCGGCGGCCATGTGTCTCCACTACGGCCAGCTCATCTTCGAGGGCATGAAGGCCTATAGGGGCAAAAACGGGGAGATATATCTGTTCCGGCCCGGGGAGAATATCCGGCGGATGAATGAATCGGCCAGACGTCTCTGCATGCCGACCCTGGATCCGGAGGTCTTTTTGGAAGGCCTGAAAAAACTCGTCCTCCTGGAAAAGGACTGGATCCCCAAAAGCAGCGGCGCCTCCCTGTATATCCGGCCCACCATGATCGCCACCGAGGCGGCCCTGGGAGTCCATCCCGCCGATGCCTATCTGTTCTATATTATTGTCGGTCCGGTAGGGGCTTACTATCCCGAGGGGTTCAGTCCGACCAAGATTTATGTCGTGGAGGAATACGTCCGTTCCGCTCCGGGGGGGATCGGCTATTGCAAGGCCGCCGGGAACTATGCGGCGAGCCTCATGGCCAGCGCCATGGCCGTCGAAAAGGGATATACGCAGGTCCTCTGGCTCGATGCCGTGAACAGAAAATACGTGGAGGAAGTGGGGACGAGCAACATCTTCTTCGTCATCGACGGCGAATTGATCACCCCGCCGTTGGGGGGGACGATCCTGCCGGGCGTCACCCGCGATTCGGTCCTGCGGATCGCCCGCGCCTGGGGCCTAAAGGTTTCCGAGCGTCTCCTGTCAATGGAAGAGATCCTGGCGGCCTGTCAAAACGGTTCCCTGCAAGAGTCTTTTGCCTCGGGAACGGCGGCCATCGTTTCTCCTATCGGACAGATATGTTACCAGAATCGGGAGTATGCCATCAATGAAGGCCGCACGGGAAGCCTGACGGAGAGGCTTTACGAGGAGATCCTGCGGATTCAGTACGGAGAAAAGGAAGACCCCTTCGGCTGGAGGATGCGGATCGACTGAGGGGACAGCCGCGGCGGCACGGATTAGGGACGCTATTCCGGGCACTTGTCCCGGCAATTCACAAAGGTGTGGAAAAAACTGTTGATAACTATGTGTACAGTTTTCCTAAGTCTATAAATGATACGGTTTTATATCGGATTGCCGCTCTTTTAGGCAGACTTAAAGTATAAACAAAACAAATAGTTATGCAGGTATTGAAGTTTTTTCATGGGTTAGGCGCCCCGTTGTGTGAGATATGCACATGATCCGGGAAATGGCATAATTTTTGACCGGTGGGTCATGGCGGTCAGGGAGGTGGAGGATGTATAGAAATTTGTTTCTCATTGGGGTCGTAATAGTGGCGGCCGCCGTTCTGATCGGGTTTTCCGGGCCGTCCGCGGGGCGGGAGCCGCCCGCCCTGGAGGAGGTGATCCGGGGATTGCAGACCGTCTATGAAAAAACCACCGATCTGAAGGCGTCGTTCGTCCAGGAGGTTGCCCTGGCGTCGGTGAACCGCAAGGAGCGGGAAGAAGGAACAGTCTATTACAAACCACCCCGGCGCATGCTCTGGGATTATACAAAACCGGCGGTCAAAAAGCTGATCATCAATCCCGACAAGGCCTATCTGTATGTCCCCAAGGACCGGGCGGTTTACGTCCAGGAAACGGCCCGGATCTTCAAATCCCAGCTTATTGTGCGTCTCCTCGACGGGCTCGGGAAGGTGACCGAGGATTTTCAACTTGCCTTCGCGGATCCCGGGGCGCCCACGGATAAAAACGGCAATTATCTCTTGGTCATGACGCCGAAAAAGGCCGATCTTGGGGTGGACAGGATCTTCGTGACCCTGAGTCATGAGGATTACACCATCATCCAATGCCGTTTCGCAGACACTTTCGGCAACCGGACCACGGTGCAGTTCCGCAACATTCAACGCAATATCAAGCTGTCCGACAAGCTGTTCCAGTTCAAGACCCCGCCCAAAGTCGAGGTCTATCCGCTTTCATGACCGGATATCGCTTTTGTACGTTATGGGAATAATATTGGGGATCAATCAGGGGGAGGAAAGATTCCTTCCGACGCGTTCCGGCGACGAGTGGCTCGAGGTCAACGGCCGGGGCGGCTATGCCTCCAGCACCCTGCTGAACTGTCATACCCGCAAATACCATGGTCTCCTCGTTGCTAAACTGGTCGCGCCGCCGGGGCGTTATGTCCTCCTGTCCAAATTCGAGGACACCGTCATCTGCGGAGGCCGCCGGGAGGCCCTGAGCTGTCACGAGTACCCCGGTGTTTTTTTCCCGGAGGAATATTCTTTTCTTAAAGAATATCAGCAGGATCTATACCCGTCTTTTCTCTTTTCCGGCGACGGGCTCCGGATCAGAAAATCAGTCCTCCTCGTGACGGACGAGGACAGTCTCCTGATCCGTTACGATCCCGAAGCTTGTCCGGCATCGGGGGTGCTGAGGTTGCGGCCCTTCGTGGCCTACCGGGATTACCACCGCCTGAGCAAGGAGAACCCGTTTCTCAAGGGCAATGCCGCCGCGATCAAAAACGGTTTTTCCCTCAGGCCTTACGCGGGAATGCCGCCCCTGGTCATCCAGACAAACCTGCGGCCCCGCTGGCAACCGGCGCCTTTATGGTACCATAACTTCGAATATGCCGAAGAAGCGGCCCGGGGCTATGAACATTCCGAAGATCTCTTCAGTCCCGGGCTCCTGGAGGTGCCGCTCCGGCAGGGCAAGACGGTTCTGGTCCTTGCCTCCCTTACCCCCTTCTACGGGCGGTTGAGCAAGAAATGGGACGATGAGGTGCGCCGCCGCCGGGAGGTCCGGGACAAGGATGATCGGACCATAGGGATCCTGGCTTCCGGGGGGGCGCCGGCGGGGAGGCAATTCCCGGGGACGGGAGAGGCATCCGCGGCGTCCGGCGACGACCCCGGCGGAGAAGCGAAAATCGCGGGCCATAGGATGTCTCCCGGCAATACTGCCGCCGGGACCGCCGGGGAAAGTACCGATCGGGAAATCGTCGCGGCAGTGGCCGTGGAAGAAAAACGGGACATCGCCATCCCGGAAGCCGACTCTGCCGGGATCGCCGCGGAGCGGGAATTGCTCGGCATCCTCCTGCAGGCGGGAAGACGCTTCCTGATCCGCACCGCCGCGGGGCATCCGGCGATCATCGCCGGTTATCCCTGGTTCGGGGAATGGGGACGGGACACCCTGCTGTCCCTGCCGGGACTTGCCTTTTGTTCCGGCCGCCGCCGGGAGGGACTGGAGCTTCTCGTCCGGATGGCCCGGTTCGAGCGCCAGGGTCTCCTGCCCAACGTCTTCTCCGAACGGGACGCCGATCATGCCTACAATACCGTTGACGCCCCCCTGTGGTTCTTCTGGGCTGTCCAGCAACTTCTTCTTGACGACGCCGGCGACCGGACCCAGGCGGTGGTGGAGAAGAATCTCTGGCCGGTGATGAAAAACATCCTTCGCCAGTTCATTCACGGCACCATATTCAACATCTACATGGACGACAACGGTCTGATCCATGCCGGCGCGGATAACCGGGCGCTGACCTGGATGGACGCCTGCATCGACAACCGCCCCGTGACGCCCCGCCACGGTTACCCCGTGGAGGTTAACGCCCTGTGGTACAATGCCGTCCGCTTTGCCGCCGAACTGGCCGCCCGGTTCGGGGACCGGGAGTTCTACTTTGACGATCTCATCGAAAAAATTCGCCGGTCTTTTCTGGAGATCTTCTGGAACGACGATGATGCCTGCCTGGGGGATGTTTACCGGTCCGGGCGCCTAGACAGATCCATCCGTCCCAATCAGATTTTCGCCGTCTCGCTGCCCCATTCCCCATTGGCGCCGGCCCAGGAGCGCCTGGTGGTGAAAAAGGTGCAGGACGAACTCCTCACCCCCGTTGGGATCCGTACCCTTTCCCCCCGGGATCCTTGCTATCGGGGCCGTTACGCCGGCTCGCCCGCCGAACGGGATGGGGCCTATCACCAGGGTACGGTCTGGCCCTGGCTTTGGGGACCCTTCGGAGAGGCCTGGCTCAAGGTCGCCGACGACCGGGAGAAGGTAAAGACGACCCTTCGGGATCGCCTCCGCACCTTCCTGACCGGCCATTTCCGGGTGGCGGGGATCGGTTGCATCTCCGAGGTCTTCGACGGCGATTACCCCCACCGGCCCGGGGGCTGCATCGCCCAGGCCTGGTCCACGGCGGAAATCATCCGTCTTTACACCCTCATCGGCAGATCGTAGCGGTTGCCGTTGACCGTGCATAAACGCGGTGCAATTGATATGACGGGGAACGGCAGCCGGGCGGGAGGAAACAGATTCTGGGGGGAAACGACGGCCTTTCTCGCCCTGTTTCTCGACAACGTCGGGGTGCTGATCTTCCTAAGCGCGATCCTGGTTTTCACCTTCAATTATCCCGCGGAGATCGTCCTTACCCGCATGATCCCCGGTACGGCCGTGGGCGTTTTCTGCGGCGACCTCGTCTATACCTGGATGGCCGTCCGTCTGAGGAAGAAGACCGGGCGGACCGACGTTACCGCCATGCCCCTGGGTCTGGATACGCCCTCCACCATCGGGATCGCCTATGCCGTCCTCGGACCGGCCTATGTGGCCACCCGGGACGCCGAACTCACCTGGCATATCGGCATGGCCACCCTGTTCATGATCGGCGCCGTCAAGATCGTCACGTCCTTCTGCGGCGCCTGGCTGCAACGCGTCATTCCCACCGCCGGGCTTTTGGGCCCCCTGGCGGGGATCGGTCTTTTGCTTTTGGGTTTTCTTCCCCTTCTGGATGTCTTCGGCGAGCCCATCGTGGGTCTCACCGCCCTGGGGATCGTCTTTGCCGTTTTCCTTGCCCGGATGGAGCTTCCAGGCCGGATGCCCGGAATCCTCGTGGCCGTCGTTTTGGGGACGCTGATCCATCTCATCCTCGGATACGGGGGCTATCTGCCGGAATTCCGCCCCCCGTCCCTGGAAATGAAACTCTATATCCCCGTTTTTTCTCTCGAATTTCTAAAAAGCCTGCCCCAGAGCCTGCCTTATCTGTCCATTGCCATCCCCTTCGGGATCATGACCATCATCGGGGGCATCGACAATACGGAGAGCGCCCGGCTGGCCGGGGACGCCTACCGGAGCAGGGACATACTCCTCACCGAGGCCTTCACCTCGCTCATTGCCTCCTTCTTCGGCGGCGTGGCCCAGACCACTCCCTACATCGGTCACCCGGCGTACAAGAAGATGGGGGGAACCTACTGGTACACCCTCTTCACGGGGGTGCTGATCGGGGTGGGGGCGGTGGTCGGATTGTTGTCGTTGTTCGTGGCGGTCATCCCCCGGGCGGCCCTGGCCCCCATTTTTATGTTCATCGGCTTCGAGATGACGCGGCAGGCTTATCAGGAAGCGCCGTTGCGTCATTCCCCGGCGGTTAGCATCTGCTTTCTCCCCGTGGCGGCCAACATGATGCTTATCATCCTCGGTCAATTCCTGGGCCCCCTGGCGATCGCGCCGGACACACTGCCGCCACGCCTCCAGATCCTCCATCAGAACCTGACGGTATTGAGCAACGGTTTCATCGTCACCGGACTCCTCTGGGGGAGCATGCTGGCCTTTCTCATCGACGGCCGAAAGTGCCGGGCCTCCCTTTGCGCCGTCATCTGCGCCCTCTTCAGCCTTTGCGGCATCATCCATTCGGTGCTGCCTTCGGGGGAGATCTATCCGCCCTGGCGGCCGGCCGGTTATGCCCATTATCTCGTCGCGGCCGGATATGGGTTGCTGGCGGTCGTTTTCGCCGTCCTCCGGCCCAAAGAGGTGGGGGACGACAAGATCTCAAGGAGTGATGGCGGCGGTTGACGATAGCCCCGGAGGTGGAAATCCCGCCGCCGGATAGGATGCATGAAGATACGTGCAGATGCCCCGCAACGACGGGTGTGCGGGGTGATGAAGAGCGCTGGGCTCGGGAGGAGGAGGTCGCTATGCCATACTATGTAACGGACGATCATGTCCGCCTGTACTACGAGGTGCGGGGAAAAGGACGGCCGGTGGTGCTCATCCACGGCCTGACGGCCAACCGCCGTCACTTCCGCAAACAGACGCCGGAGCTGTCCGGAGAATTCCAGGTCGTCACCCTGGATCTCCGCGGTCACGGGGACTCGGAGGCGCCGGAGCACGGCCTGACCCTGCCGCGCCTGGCCCGGGACCTCAGGGAACTGATGGAATATCTGGAACTCAAGGACCTTTCCGTGGTGGGCTGGTCCCTGGGGGCCCATGTCATCTTCGAGTACGTGAAGCAGTATTCCTGCCGGGGGATAGCGAAGGTCGCGGTGATCGACATGGCCCCCCGACTCCTGAAGGCCCCGGACTGGCCCTGGGGTCTTCCCGGTGTCTTCAGCAGGAAGACGGGGGATTTCGGTCCCGAGGACAACCTTGTCATGCTGGGAGCCATGCTTGGCGACTGGGAGGCCTACAGCCGGATCGTCGCCCAGCGGATCCTGAACAAGTCCCTTTTCGACGACCGGATGGAATTCGACGACCGGGGGGATTTCAAAGGCAAGGCGGATCTTCCCTGGCTGTATGCCGAGGCCCGGCGGAACACCCCCCATGTTATCATTGCCCTCTGGATTTCTCTGTCCCTCCAGGATTACCGGCCGGTTTTGAAGGAGATCACGGCGCCATGCCTGTTGGCCTACGGTATGGAAAGCAACTACTATCCCCCGGAGAATTACGCCTTCATGGCGGAGGCGATGCCACGGGCCCGGACGGTTTCCTTTGCCGGCTGCGGCCATGCCCTGCACATCCAGGATCCCGAAAGGTTCAACCGGGAACTGATCGACTTCCTGCGGGAAGAGTGAACACGGAGGCGCCGCCTACCGGAGCATGATGAGGAAGAGACCCGCGGCCACCGCCGTGCCGATCACGCCGGCCACGTTGGGCCCCATGGCGTGCATCAGGAGGAAGTTGTGCTTGTCTGCCTTCTGGCCTTCGACCTGGGATACCCGGGCCGCCATGGGTACGGCGGAGACCCCGGCGGAGCCGATCAGGGGGTTGATCTTCTCTTTCAGAAACAGATTCATGAGTTTGGCCATGAGCACCCCCCCGGCGGTGCTCATGGAGAAGGCGACGATGCCGAGGATGAAGATGAAGATCGGCTGCGGCTTGAGAAAGGATTCGGCGTTCATCGTCGCTCCCACGGACAGCCCCAGGAAGATGGTGACGATGTTCAATAGTTCGTTCTGGGCGGCATGGCTCAGCCGCTGGACCACCCCGCTTTCCCGGAAGAGGTTGCCGAGAAACATCATCCCCATGAGCGGCGCCGCGGGCGGTACGAGGAGGCAGATCACCACGGTGCCCAGGAGGGGAAAGATGATCTTTTCTCTCTTGCTGACGGCTCGCATCTGCTTCATCTTGATTTTACGTTCCGCCTCGGTGGTGAGAAGCCGCATGATCGGCGGCTGGATCAAGGGCACCATAGCCATGTAGGAATAGGCCGCCAAGGCGTTGGCCCCCAACAGATGGGGGGCGAGGATGGCGGTGAGATAGATGCAGGTCGGGCCGTCCGCCCCGCCGATGATGCCGATGGAGGCCGCCTCCTTGATGCTGAATCCGAAGAGGAGGGCGGAAAAGAAGGAGATGTAAACCCCCAACTGGGCCGCTGCCCCGAGGATCAACACCTTGGGGTTCGCGATCATCGGTCCGAAGTCGGTCAGGGCACCGACGCCCATGAAGATGAGGCAGGGGATCAGTTCGTTGGCGACGCCGTAATCGTAGAACCATTGAATCAGATTGCGGTGCGCCTCACCGCCGTGGTGGGAGAAGCCCATGATCGGCGCCAGGGGGAGATTGGCCAGGAGGATGCCGAAACCGATGGGGACCAGCAACAGGGGCTCGAAGCCTTTCTTGATGGCCAGATAGATGAATAGAAACGATACGAGCCACATGACCAGATGGCCGATCTGGAGATAGAAGAAGCCGGTGTTGACGATTACCTGATTCAGCATGGGAAAATTCTCAACCATTGGCCTGGTCCTCTTTCCGGGCGGTCTTGGCCGTTGGTTTTTTATTCCCGGTGAAGATGCTCATGGCCATTACGCTCAGCATCAACAACACGAGGCTCAAAAATACTCCTGTGAATCCGCCTACAAACACCATCAGGGCCTGTGACCAAATCGCATCGTTCACGTCTGTTTCCTTTCCCGTTCTTTATTCAAAGGCGCCGGATCTTATAAAAAAACTTTGCCGGTGTCAATTTATGATTCCGGTTCTCCTTTCTGCATCTTAAATCTTCCCGGTGTCCCGCAATTCACCGCCCCGTCCCTGTGTCCCGTTTCCGACCGACATCCGGTTTGCCTGCCGCGGTCGAAACCGTGGCGATGGACGCCGACGGAACAGCGGATCTTATTTGCCGGGGGGTAAGGAGATGGGGCAGCAACGGGAACTTCACGGGATGGTTGGCGCCGCGTCTGAAAAAGGAGGAGACCGGGGAATGACGCTTCCCCGGTCCGAATAACACCCGGCCGCTCAAAACCGGGCATATTGATTTCTGAATAATGTTCTTTGAATTTTCTACCGGCCGCCGGTTTCGGGGCGGCCGGTAGAAATCCTTATCTCAATAAACCAAAATTACTTCACCAACGGTTTGGGTACGAAGTAGATCGCTTTCCCATAGACGGTGTTGCAGGTAATGGCCCCGGCCATGTAAATGCCGATCCAGCCCACGATTATCAACAGCCATCCCGCAAAGGGCTTCAGGACCTTCGGATCCCCGAACCAGCCGGAATCCATGCCCACGATGCACCACAGAACGATATCGACCAGGATGACGAGGATGAACATGGCCGCGCTGCTCTTGGCGTAAGCGGGCGTAACGGCCGTCAGGAAACCCGCGCCGGCCATCCAGAGCCAACCTTCCACATGGACGGCCTTGCCGACCATGGCGCCTACGGCCTTGCCGATGCCGGCCTTAGCCGCTGCGAGCTGCTCCGGCGTAAGCATCTTCACATCCGTGACCCCGGCCGCGGCCATGGCGGCGTCCATGGACTCCTTGGCCGCCTTGGGAATGAAGATGAAACTAATGGAATACCATTTGGCGAAGACGCTGAGCGCCGCCGCAAGCATGAAGAATGCCGAGAAGAACAGAAAGACGTTGCCGCCGGTGATGTTATGATCCTTCAATTCCATCACCGCCACGGTGTACTGAACGAGACAACCGCCGAGGAGCCAGGCCGCCAGCAGGGGAAAACCGGAGATATCCACTTTACCAAGAAACACCGCCCCAAAACCGAAACAGGCCACGGCCAGCGCGGCCAGGCCTCCAGGACCTGGAGTTGCGAAACTATGTTCGTGTGCCATAAAAAACCCTCCTTATTTCTTCATTACGATAAGAAAATAATAAAATGAAGCGATCAAACTAATCTAAACATGCCATTTGCCGCTTTTTTCTCCTTCTCATCCCCCCTTTCCCCACAACAGTCTCCTCTTCTCCGCAAATCAAGCGATTTGCCTTTCCGTCAAAAGGTAATTGCCAAATTATGGATAAAAAATTATTCGCTGTTCCGACATGGAAGCTACGTGAATCGAAATCGACCACATCCGCCCGCCCCTCCGGGGGCGAATGGAGATCGCCACTCCGCCGCAAAACCAAGCCGTAACAGTCCCGGTCGCGGAGCTTGCCGATGTGCTCTTTTCCTCACCTTTTCCATATCTAAAAGTGTGCCAGAAAAATATCTTCATGAAATCGAATACTTGCAATAAAGAGAATGAAGAAATCACGATATTTAGCGAAATCGGTTGTGAAATAAGGCGATCTCCGTTATATATCGCCCGGCCGCGGAGGCCCAGATCTCGAAAAAGGGGAAAAATCAACATGGACGAGTTAGGAAACGAATTTTTCCGGCAGGCCACCATCCGGCTCTGCAGCAGTCTGGAAATAGAAAAGGAGATGTTCAACTGTCTCGCCTATCTGCGGAATTATCTGCCCGCCCGGGAGATGCTGCTGATCATCTTCGATCCGATCCCGGGGTTGATCCACAATCTGGCCCGGGTGAGTCTGGACGGGATCGGTAAACCCTTTCGCTCCAAATCACTCTCGGAGGAGGCGATCTGCCGGATCAACTATGACACCGCCACCTGGCAGGAGGTCAAGATTCTCGATCGACTGGAATTGCACCCTGCCGGTTGGATCCTCTATGACCATGTAAATCTGTCCATGACCTCCATGATGTACATCAGTCTGGTGATTGAAGGAAAACGACTGGGATCGATCGTCTTTCTGGCGGACGGCAGGGGGATGTTCAAAAGAGAGCATGCCGACCTCATCTCCCAATTGCGGGAACCTTTTATCATCGCCGTCTCCAACGCCCTGCGCTACCGGGAGTTGACCAAGCTGAAGGATATCCTGGACGCGGAAAATCAGGACCTCACCCGGGAGCTGAGATATGTTACGGAAGATGATATTGTCGGCGCCGATTTCGGTCTGAGGCAGGTGATGGAGATGGTCAGGCAGGTGGCCTCCCTCAAGAGCCCCGTGTTGCTCCTGGGAGAGACCGGGGTGGGGAAGGAGGTGGTTGCCAACGCCATTCATTACGCCTCCCCGCGGCGAGAGCGGCCGCTGGTCAAGGTGAACTGCGGTGCCATTCCCGAGAGCCTCATGGACAGCGAATTATTCGGTCACGAGCGGGGGGCCTTTACCGGGGCCATCGCCCAGAAGAAGGGCCGCTTCGAGCGGGCCGACAAGGGCAGCATCTTTCTCGACGAGGTTGCCGAACTGCCGCCGTCCATTCAGGTAAGGCTGCTCCGGGTGCTGCAGAACGGAGAAATCGAGCGGGTGGGAGGGGCGGAAACCATCCCGGTGGATATCCGCGTCATCGCCGCCACCCATCGCAACCTGGAGGAGATGGTGCGCACCGGCAACTTCCGGGAGGATCTCTGGTTCCGCCTCAATATCTTTCCCATCATAATTCCCCCCCTGCGGAACAGACAGGGAGACATCCCGAACCTGATCCGTCATTTCATGGAGAAGAAGGCCCGGGAACTGAAGATTCACACCCCGCCGCCCATGTCCGCCCAGGCCCTGGAAAGGCTCAAGGAGTATCACTGGCCGGGCAATGTCCGGGAGTTGGAAAATCTCGTCGAACGGGAATTGATCAGAAGCAGGGGCACCAACGGCAACCGTTTCATGACCTTCGAGCATTTCCGGTGGCCCCGGCGTTCCGGCCCGGCCTGGGGCGTCCCGGAGGGCAACGGGAATGTCCTGACCCTGGACGAGGCGATGGCCCAGCATATCCAACTGGCCCTGGAACAGGCCCAGGGCAAGATCTACGGGTCCGACGGCGCGGCCGCTTTGCTGGGAATCAACCCCAACACCCTGCGCAGCCGGATGAAGAGACTGGGGATCTTTCCGACCGGCTCCCAGAACCGGCGCCGGCTCCGGGAAGTAGCGACGCAAGGTTAAAGATATTGACAGCCGGCGGAAAATAACCGAGAATGACCTTCCCCTGGAGATGCAGGGTTGGATAGCCGGATCGAATCAACCTCCTGTTCATCATGAAACTGATTTATGCCACCGATGTTCATGGCTCCTTCGAGCGGGTGCGGGAACTGCTCCGTCTTACCACGGCCGATATTTACATCATCGCGGGCGATCTGGTGGATATACCGTTCTATACCGTGCAGACGGCGCGTCGTTACCATGACCTCCAGACATATTTTCACAGTCTGAGGCGGGACCGGGGCAAGACGGCCGCCACCCTCGATGATTTCGTCGCGACGCTCCTGGAGGAGCCCGATCTGCCCGGCGAGGTGTGGGAGAAAGGAGACCGGTTTCGCTACGAGACCATGCGGGCCCGAAATATCCTCCAGATGCACTACCGGCTTCTGGACAATATCCTCTCCCTGGCCACGGCGGGGACGGCCTTCACCCTGCCGGGCAATCACGACATGGATCTCCGCCATACGAGGCTCCGGCGCCGGGACCTCCATCTCCAGTGTCACGAGGCAGGCGGGATAAGAATCGCCGGGTACGGGGGAGCGGCGGGAAATACCCCGGGCATCCCGGAACGTTTCGGGGTGGCCTATCGAGAAGGCGCGGGTGGCGAGAGCGATGAAATGTACCGTTTTTTCCAAGCCGTGCGGCCCGATGTCATCGCCGTACATCAGCCTCCTTATGGAATTCACGATTATGCCCCTCCCATGGGCGAAACTGGTTCCCATGCCCTGCGCCGGTATTGCGAACGATACCCCGTGCTCCTCTGCCTCACGGGGCACCTCCACGACCAGTGGGGGCTGGAGGAAGTGGAGGACACGGTGTTTCTCAACCCCTCCCATTTCGGGGAAATCGTTCAGGAGAACGGAACGATTGCCGAAGGAGGCTTCTTCCATGAATTGGAAATTTACGGCCAAAAGATCGGCGGCGTCCGGCACCGGAAACTGGTGGGGGATGTGATCCACGACCTGGTGTTTTATGAGCGCCGGGAAGGAGAATGGGCCCGGCGGGTGGCGGACCGGGAACGTTACGGGGCGCTGCTGAGGGGGATCAATTGCGAGCCGCCGGGAGACGCTTAGCGCCGTCGGCCGGGAAGGGCGGAAGAGATGACGAAAAAAGGCGAAGCGGATGTGAGGTTGCTGGGGAGGATGGCGAATCTGGCGATTTCCTGCCTCACCGAGGAGGAGGTAGTCGCCGTTGCGGCCCGTTTCCTGCCGCAGCTTTTTCCCGGGGAATCCGGGGCGCTTTTTCTCCGTCCCGCCGCCGGGAAGGAGTATGAACCGGCGGCGTCCTGGGGCGAGGAGAGGGCATGGCATCCCTTTCCCGGCGCCGATTGCTGGTCCCTGCGCCGTCGCCGTCTCCATAGCGTCCGCCAGGGAAAGGACCAACCCCTCTGCCCCCATTCCGATCACGATCCGGAGCGGTGGATTTCCCTCTGCATCCCCATGACGGCCCGGGAAGATGTCCTGGGTGTTTTCCACGTCCTGATCCCGGTGGAAGAGGGCTCGGCCGGGAGTGGGGAAAGGCTTGGTGACCGGCAGCTTCCGGGTGGTAATCCGCGCCCGGCCGCGGATGCGGAGGTTTGGGAACCCGGCGGATCGGAAGCCTCCCTGGGTGAAGGGACGGATGAAAGGAGGCTGGCGGCCCTGACGGCGGATATCCTGACGATGATTTTCGTTAATCTCCGGCTGCGACGGCAGATCGACGATCTCTCCGTCCGGGATGCCCTGACGGGATGCTTCAACCGCCGCTATCTGGAGGACAGCCTTGCCAGGGAAATCAAGATCGTCCAGCGGACCCGGCGGCCTCTGGCGGTGGTCCTCATGGATATCGACCATTTCGGGCGGTTCACCGATGCCTTCGGTCATGGGGCGAGCAGCATGGCGCTCCGGGAACTGGGGGACTTTCTCCGGAAGAATGTCCGGGATACGGATCTGACCTGCCGCTACGGAGCCGATGAATTCGCCCTCTTGTTCCCCGACACGGATCTGGCCGGCGCCCGGCGCCGGGCGGAACATCTTCACGCCATGCTTCGGGATCTCTCTCTCCATGGCGGCGGCTCCCACCTGCGCCGGATCACCCTGTCCATGGGCGTTGCGGCCTATCCCGATCAGGGGGAAACGTGGGGAGATCTCATGGAGGCGGTGAAGGCCGCCTTGAAAAGGGCCAAGCAAGGCGGTCGGGATCGGGTCTGCGGCGGCGAGTAGAGAATATGTCGCCGGCCCCGGCCCATGATCGCCGGCCGGGCGAGATGATTTACTTTTTACCGACAATCTGCCATATATAGCCCCGGTGAAGGGAGGGATGATGGGCATGCGGGTCCTCATGTTCGGGTGGGAGTTTCCCCCCCTGGTCAGCGGCGGCCTGGGCACGGCCTGCCACGGAATCACCCGGGCGCTTGCCCGGCTCGGCCACCAGTTGGTTTTTGTCATGCCCCAGGGCGAAGGCGCCGCGGCCTTTCCGGGGTTGACCATCGTTTCGGCGTCTGCGGTCCTCGGTGCGGCGGCCGCGGCCCGGTCTTTCCCGTCGGCGTCGGCCGATGCCCCCGACCCTTTGCCAATCCGCCTCGTTCTCCATCCATATCTGACTGTTCGTCCCCCGAAAAACGGCGTCCCGGCGGCCCGGGAATGGCCGGCCGACAGCCTGCTGTCCGGCGCCGGCGGTTACGGGGCCGATCTTTTCACCGAGGTTGGCCGCTATGGCGAGGCGGGGGGTATCGTGGCCGCCCGGACGGGCTTCGAGGTCATTCACGGCCACGACTGGATGGCCGTTCCCGCCTGTCTGGCGGCCCGCCGCGTCTCCGGGCGACCCTTTGTCCTCCATATCCATTCCCTCGAATATGACCGGAGCGGCGCGGGGGTCAACAGCGAGATCTGCGCCTTGGAACGCCGGGGATTGGAGGCGGCCGACCGGGTCATTGCGGTCAGTAATTACACGAAGGAGATGATCGTCCGGCACTATGGGATCGCCCGGGAGAAGATCGCCGTGGTGCATAACGCCGTGACGGCGGCGGAGGGGAGAAAGGCCTATGGCGTCCCCGCCGGAGACGGAGAAAAGCGGGTCCTTTTCCTGGGGCGGATCACCTTTCAGAAGGGGCCGGAATACTTTGTCGAGGCCGCCGCCCGGGTCCTCAAGGAGATGCCAGAGACCACCTTTATTATGGCCGGCTCCGGGGATATGATGCCGGAGATGGTGGAAAAGGTTGCCGAACTTAAGATCGGCAGGCGTTTTCATTTCACCGGCTTCCTCCAGGGCCGGCAGGTGGAGGAGGCCTTTGCCGGTGCGGATCTCTATGTGATGCCCAGTGTCTCCGAGCCCTTCGGGATCGCCCCCCTGGAGGCGATGATGTACGACGTTCCCGTGATCGTTTCCCGGCAGTCCGGGGTGGCCGAGGTCCTGAAACACGCCCTGAAGGTGGATTTTTGGGATGTGGACGCCCTGGCCGAAAAGATGATCGCCATCCTTAAATATCCGCCGCTGGCGGGGGAGATGGTCGTCCGGGGCCGGGAGGAACTACGGGGACTGCGCTGGGAAGCCGTGGCCCGGAAGATTGTTGCCGTGTACAAGTCGTTATGATCTGTCGTCCGTGTCCCGACTCCCATGTCCATTTCCACCGGGAGGAGGAGGTTATTCGTGAGTGAATACGGAGAGAAAAGTCGGCAGGCCCGTCTGAGGGAACCGACGATTCACCCGGCGGGTGGCGGGTGGCGCCGGGGCGCGGTGGCCAACCGATACACGGCGCGCCTCCGGCGGGGATGAATGCATGACCGCCGTTTGCCTTTACTTTCAGGTCCACCAACCCCGACGCCTGCGGCGCTATCCGGCGTTCGCGATCGGGCGGGAGCATGATTACGAAGATGAGGCCGGCAACAGGAAGATTTTGGACAAAGTCGTCGATAAGTGCTATCTTCCCGCCAATGACCTCCTTTTCAGGCTGATCGATCGGCACGGAGGGAAGTTCCGCCTGTCCTTCTCCATAACGGGGGTGCTTCTCGATCAACTGGAGCGTTTTCATCCGGAGGTCATAAAGAGCTTTCAAGCGCTTGCCGGGACGGGATGCGTGGAGTTTCTCAACGAGACCTATTATCATTCCCTGGCCTTTTTATACAGCGATGGGGAATTCCGCGGCCAGGTTGACCGGCACCGCCGGTGGATCGCGGAGCTCTTCGGCCAGGAGGGAGAGACATTTCGCGCCACGGAGCTGATCTACAGCGACGACCTGGCGGCGGCTGCGGCGGAGATGGGGTACCGGGCGATCCTTGCCGAAGGGGCGGCGGCCGTCCTGGGGCCGGGGGATCCGAACCGGGTTTACGAGGCGGCCGTCGCCGGGGAAATCCGTGTATTGCCTCGCAATTACCGACTTTCCGACGACATTTCCTTCCGCTTTTCCCGGCGAGGCTGGGAGGGTTACCCCCTGACCGCGGAAAAGTACGCCCACTGGCTTCACGGGCTGCAAGGTCCGGAGGCCGTGATCAACCTGTTCATGGACTATGAGACCTGGGGCGAGCATCAATGGCGGGAGACGGGGATCTTCTCCTTTCTGAAAGCGCTGCCGGGGGAAATCCTCGCCGGGGCGGATTTCGCCTTCGTGACGCCCCGGGAGGCGGCGGCCCGGAAGCCGGCGGGAGTGCTGTCCGTGCCGGGGTTCTGTTCCTGGGCCGACACGGAACGGGACCTTACGGCCTGGCGGGGCAATGCCATGCAGCGGGATGCACTGGAGTCCCTTTACGGGCTGGAGGAGGCGGTGGCGGCAAAGGGGGACCGGGACCTGGCGGAGCAGTGGCGGCGGCTCCAGACCTCGGACCATTTCTATTATATGTGTACGAAATGGTGCGCCGACGGGGATGTGCACAGGTATTTCAACCCCTATCCGTCCCCCTATGACGCCTACATCAACTACATGAATATCCTGGACGATTTTTCCAGGAGGGTGGGAAAGGAAAAAGGATCATGACGGAAGTCCGCGACGGTTATCTGTTCGAGGTGAGCTGGGAGGTCTGCAACAAGGTTGGCGGCATCTACACCGTGATCGCCAGCAAACTGCGGGAGGCGCTGAATGTCTATGGGGACCGCTATATCCTCTTGGGGCCCGATCTGAAGACCAATGTGGATTTCGAGGAGACCGACGAGGACTGCTGGGCGAAGATAAGAGAAGGGACGGCGATCAAGGATATCCCCTGTCGCTTCGGCCGGTGGAAAATATCCGGGGAGCCCAAGGCGATTCTGGTGAGCGCCGGCAAGAAATATGACAAGGACCAGCTCCTGTTTCGGCTCTGGGAGGCCTTTGGCGTCGATTCCATCGCCGGCGGCTGGGATTACGTCGAACCCGTCATGTTCAGCTTTGCCTGTGGGGAGGTCATCGAGACGATCTACAACCTTGCCGTCCGCCCCTACAACCTTGCCGCCGTCGCCCACTTTCACGAGTGGATGACCGGCGCCGGTCTGCTCTATCTGAAAAAGCGCGTTCCCGAGGCGGGAACGGTGTTTACGACCCATGCCACGATCCTCGGCCGTTCCCTTGCCGGGGCCGGGGTGGACATCTACGGGATGATGGAACATCTCGCCCCCCAGCGGGAGGCGAGCGCCCACAACATAACCGCCAAATATTCCATGGAAGCAGTCACGGCCCGGGAGGCCGACTGCTTCACCACGGTGAGCGAGATCACCGCCGCCGAGGCGAAGAACTTCCTCTCCCGGACCCCCGATGTCATCACCCCCAATGCCCTGGATATGGAGAACATTCACGACTACGCCCTTTCCCGGGCGCCCGCGGAACGTTCCCGGGAGAAGCTCCTTGCCGCGGCGGCCCGGTTTCTCCGCCGTGAGCTTCCCGAAGAGACAAGGATACTGATCATTTCCGGGCGCTACGAGTATCACAACAAGGGAATCGACATCTTCCTCGAGGCGTTGGGACGCCTGGAGAAGGAGGGCCGCGGCGGACCCAACGTGCTGGCCCTCCTGTTCGTTCTGGGGGGCTACACGGATCTGATTCCCGCCCTGCGGGACGATGCGGGACGCTGTGAAACAGGCAAGTTTCCCCTGGCGACTCACCGCCTCCACAACGAAGGGGCGGATCCCATTCTGCAGGCCTGCAACCGCCTGGGCTTGACGAACCAGCCGGGGGGCAAGGTACAGGTCGTCTTCAATCCCGCTTATCTCAACGGTCATGACGGCCTCATCAACATGTCCTACTATGATGCCCTGTCCGGTTGCGACCTGGGGGTATTTCCGTCCTACTACGAGCCCTGGGGCTACACCCCCCTGGAAAGCGTCGCCTATGGGGTCCCCACCGTCACCACGGATCAGGCGGGTTTCGGCCTCTGGTGCGAACGGACCTGCGGGGAGAACGGGGGGGTGATGCTGTTGCAGCGACGCGGCCGGCCGCGCCCGTCCATAGAGGATCATCTCTTCCGGATCGTCGGCGATTTTCTGGACTGGACGCCCGAGGAGATGGCGGCCCGCCGCCGGAGCGCCCGCGAGGTAGCCCTGCGGGCCAATTGGCGCGATTTTTTTGATTATTATTTGCAGGCCTACGACCAGGCGGGAAGCCGAGCCCTGAACCGGGCGGAGCAAGCGGCCGCAAAGGCGGAACGGGCCGAAGTCCGGCATGTGTATGCCGGCGCCGTTTCCGCCCAGCCCCACTTTCGTTCCTTCACCGCCGTGGCTAATCTCCCCGAGCAGATCATCCGACTCCGGGAGCTGGCCTACAATCTCTGGTGGACCTGGAACCCCCGGGCTTTGGATCTCTTTGCCACCCTCGATTTGAAGCTCTGGGCGGAGATGGGCAACAACCCGGTGCGGATGCTGGAAACGGTTTCCCCGGACATCCTGCGGGAAGCGGCGGCCAACGCCAGCTATCTGGACCTGTATAATCGGATAATGCAGCAATTCGACGACTACCTGGGGGAGAAGGGACCCCGGCGGCGCCTGCCCGCGACGGCGGGACTCCGCTGGGCATCGCCGGTGGCCTATTTTTCCGCCGAATACGGGCTCCACGAATGCCTCCCCATCTATTCGGGAGGACTGGGGACCCTGTCGGGAGACCATCTCAAGACGGCGAGCGATCTCAATCTGCCCCTGGTGGCCGTGGGACTTCTCTACAAGAACGGTTATTTCCGCCAGGTCATAGACGAGCAGGGCCGCCAGACGGAGGCATACCCGGAAAACGATTTCTCCAGCATGCCCGTCCGGATCGTCCAGGACGACAAGGGGAATGAGGTGCAGATCGCCATCGATCTGCCCGGGCGGACCCTCTTTGCCAATATCTGGGAGGTAAAGGTGGGCAAGGTTTCCCTCTATCTCCTGGACACCGATGTGCCGCGCAACACCCAGCAGGACCGGGCGATCACCGCCCGGCTTTACAGCGCCGATCAAAAGACGCGGATCGAGCAGGAGATCCTCCTTGGGGTGGGGGGGGCGCGGCTCCTCAAAAAGCTGGGAATCAGGCCCCGGGTTTATCATATCAACGAGGGGCATTCGGCCTTTCTCATCTTCGAGCGAATCGAATCCCTGATGCACGAGGAAGGTTTGACCTTCGAAGAAGCGGCGGAGGTGGTGCGGGCCAGCAGCGTCTTTACGACCCACACCCCCGTGGAAGCGGGCAACGAACGCTTTTCCCGGGAGATCATGGAGCATTACTTTTCCGGATTCATCAAACGCTCGGGGCTTTCGTGGGCGCAGTTCTGGGAACTGGGACGCCGCGACGGCGGGGAGGAGAAAAACTTCTTCATGAATATCCTTGCCTTCAAGATGACCATCCGCAGCAATGCCGTCAGTCTGGTCCACGGCCAGGTCTCCCGGCGCATGTGGCGGGATGTCTGGAAAGGCTTCGACGATACGGACATCCCCATCCGCCACATAACCAACGGCGTCCATGTCCTTTCCTATCTTGCCCCCCGGATGAGGAATCTCCTCGACGCCTACCTGGGGATAGACTGGGAAAAGAACCTTCCCGACGGCGAGCGGTGGAGCCGCGTTCAGGATATCCCCGACGCCTTGCTCTGGCGGGTGCGCTATGAACTGAAACAGAAGACCATCGACCTGATCCGGGAAGACATCTCCAAGGGGGGGGCAAAGTATGGCACGGCCCATGTCTGGCGGGAGGAGCTATTTGCCAGATTGAATCCCGGGGCGCTGATGATCGGCATTGCCCGGCGTTTTGCCCCCTACAAGCGGGCGGATATGATCCTCGCGGACCTGGATCGTCTGGACCGGATCGTCAACCATCCCCACCGGCCCGTCCATCTGGTGTTTGCCGGCAAGGCCCACCCCAACGACGGCGTCGGCAAGCAGCTTGTGGAAAAGGTCGTGGGGATCTGCCGGGACGACCGCTTCCGGGGGCGGATCTTCTTCCTGGAGAATTACGACATACGGGTCGCCCGCCATCTGGTCCAGGGCGTCGATCTGTGGCTCAACAACCCCCGCCGCCCCCTCGAGGCCAGCGGGACCAGTGGCATGAAGGTGGTGATCAACGGCGTCCTCAATATGAGCGTTTCCGACGGCTGGTGGGTGGAGGGATACAACGGCGCCAACGGCTGGACGATCGGACCCGTGCTAAAGGGATATGAGGACCCCCCCCCCGATGCCGATTTGGAAGACGGTCAGTCCCTCTACAATATCCTGGAAAATATGGTGATACCGGCATTTTACGATCGAGATGCCGCGGGTATTCCGGTCAAATGGCTGGCGGCGGTGAAACAATCCATGCAATTCCTGGCCCCCCAATTCAATACCGACCGGATGATCCAGGAGTATCTCCGGGACGTGTATGAGCCGGCGGCCCAACGGGAGAGCGAACTTGCCGCCGAGGGATATGCCCTGGCCCGGCGGCTGGCCGATTGGAAAGGTAAGCTCCCCATGCGTTTTTCTTCCCTCAATCTCATCGACGTGAGCGTCGAGGGGATTCACGGCGATACGGTCATGGTGGATCAGCCCCTGAAGATCAGCGCCCGGATCGATCCCGGCAAGCTGGCGCCGGAGGAGATCCGGGTGGAGATAATGATCGGCCGCCGGAACGGCCACGATTTTGTCCGGCCTCCGGATTGCGTCCCCTTGAAAATTGCCGGAAGATCCCCGGAAGGGGTCCTCACCTTCTCCACGGAGTATATTGTAAGGGAGAACGGCCTGTACAATTACGGTCTCCGGGTTATCCCCCGGCACGAGCACCTGGCCTCGAAACTGGAGACGGGGCTTATTCTGTGGGGATAGCCGCGACTCGGCGGGTGAAGTTGCCTTATATGGACTTTTTTGTGTTTTCGTCATTATGGTTCTTTGATCTTTTCGGGGCTGCCGGCGGAATGAGGCGGATGACAGCGAGATCTTGAAAGGGGGTTAGCCAAGGCATGAGCAAAGGGGTATTTATCGCCACCATCGAGCCGCGAAGCGGCAAGTCCCTGGTCGTTCTGGGGATGATGAACGCCATCGTGAACCAACGGGGTTGCGTCGGCTATTTCAAGCCCGTCATCGACGCCGACGGCCGGGGTGCAAAGGACACGCATATCGAGATGATCCGGAAATACTTCGCCCTGCCCTTCGAGTACGAAGCCCTTTACGGCTTTCGCCGCCATGAGATCGCGGCCCTCCTGCTCCGCAAGGACGATTACAATGTAGTGGCCACCCTGCTGGACAAGTATAAACAGATTGAGGACGCCTGTGATTATACTATTGTGGAAGGAACTGATTTTCTTGGCAAAAACACCTTTTTTGAATTCGATGCCAATGTAGCCCTCCCGAAAAATCTGGGCATTCCGGCGATTATCGTCGTTTCCGGGGCGGAAAAGACGCCGGAAGAGATAAAGAACGGCGTCCTCGCCGCCTACAGAGGGTATAAGGAGGGGGACGTGGAGGTCCTGGCCGTGGTGGTCAACAAGGTGCATGGGGACGAAGTCCCCCATATCGAGCCCCTGTTGCGGCCCGTGCTGCCGGCTGAAACAGTGCTGGCGGTGATCCCGGAGAACCCCAAGTTGAAGAATCCCACCTTTCGCGAGGTTAACGCCGCCCTGGGCGCCCGGACCCTCTTCGGCCGCCATCGCCATGAGAACCGGGTCGATCATACCGTCGTCGGGGCGATGCTCCTCTCCCATTTTCTGAAACATCTCCAGGACAACACCCTGATCGTCACCCCGGGGGACCGGGCGGACATCATCGTCGGTGCCCTCCAGGCCAACATCTCCCGGAACTATCCCCGCCTGGCCGGGATCATCCTTACCGGCGCCCTGGATATGGAACCCGCCATCGTGAAGCTCATCGAAGGCCTGCAAACCGTGGCGCCTATAAGTGCCGTAACCACGGGGACCTACGAAACGGCCAACCGGGTCGGGGCGGTGCATTCCCGGATCTATGCCGGCAATACCCGGAAGATCGCCCTGGCCATCGATGAGTTCGACCGGTACATGGACATGGAGAAACTGGGGGAAAAGATGGTGACTTTCAGGAAGGCCGGCATCACCCCCTACATATTCCAATACGGCATCGTAAAGCGTGCCAGGAGCAGGCGGCGGCATATCGTCCTGCCGGAGGGGGATGACGACCGGATCCTCACGGCCGCCGCCCGCCTCGTGGAGCAGGAGGTGGTGGACCTGACCATCCTCGGGACCAGGGAAGAAGTCCTCACGGCGGGGAAGCGCCTCGGCGTCAATCTGGACCGGGAGGACATACGCATCGTCGATCCCGTCCGGTCGGAAAATTATCAGGATTACGCCGCCACCCTCCATGAGCTGCGGAAGGAGAAGAACGTCACCATCGAGATGGCCAGAGACCTCATGACCGATGTGTCCTACTTCGGCACGATGATGGTTTACAAAGGACACGCCGACGGCATGGTCTCCGGGGCCGTCCATACGACCCAGCACACCATCCGGCCGGCCCTGCAGTTCGTGAAGACCAGGCCGGGCGTTTCAGTAGTCTCTTCGGTTTTCTTCATGTGCCTTCCCGACCGGGTGTCCGTCTTCGGGGATTGCGCGGTGAATCCCGATCCCACCGCGGAAGAGCTGGCGGAAATCGCCGTCTGCTCGGCGGAAAGCGCGGTGATGTTCGGCATCGAACCCCGGGTCGCCATGCTCTCCTATTCCTCGGGAACCTCCGGGCAGGGGGCGGACGTGGAGAAGGTCCGCCGGGCCACGGAGATCGTCCGGGAGCGGCGCCCGGAACTGAAGATCGCCGGCCCCATCCAGTACGACGCCGCCGTGGATCCCGGCGTGGGGAAACAGAAAATGCCCGATTCCGACGTTGCCGGCCAGGCCAGCGTCCTGATCTTTCCCGACCTGAACACGGGCAACAACACCTACAAGGCCGTCCAGCGGGAAACCGGCGCCCTGGCCATCGGCCCCATGCTCCAGGGGCTGAATAAGCCCGTCAACGACCTGAGCCGGGGCTGCACGGTGGAGGACATCTTCAACACCGTGGTTATCACCGCCATTCAGAGCCAGGAGGGGATGACTGATTGACCCCGTCCCCTGGTCATGAGCGCTTCCAGATATTCCCGTCGGCGCCGACCACCATCTCTTCCCCGGGGATGCTCCTGTTTGCCGCGGCCATTCCTTTTTTGACGATCATGGGCAGTCCCGAGCAACACGGCACCTCCATTATGGCCGTAGTGACGCTCCGGATGTCCGCGGTGCGGAAAATGTCGGCAAACTTCTCCGTATAACCCTGGACGTCATCGAATTTCGGACATCCCATCAGCACCACCTTTCCCTTCATCAGATCACGGTGGAGGGTCGGCATGGCCGCGGCCGTGCAATCCGCGAGGACAAGGAGATCGGCCCCTTTCAGGAAGGGGGCGTGCGGGGGGATGAGCCGAATCTTTACCGGCCAGTGGGAGAGGGATGATCCTCCGTTCCATGTCTGGATCTCCGCATCCCTTCCGCCTTTCCCCTTATGCCTCGGGCCTTTTTCCACCCGGATCTCCCTTGGCCGGTTTGCCTCCTGGCAGGAGGAGGCCGGTCCGATGATCCGGATCTGGGTGGAAGGGCATCCGCAGGGCAGTACGTCGGAATTCCCGGCCGCAAGATGGCGCCGCGCCACGGCTTCTTCATCGAAAGGCGCCGCTTCCCGCTCGATGAGGCGCAGCGCCCCGGTGGGACAATCCCCGATACAGGCGCCCAGGCCGTCGCAGTAGCTCTCGGCCACGACCCGCGCCTTGCCGGCGATGATTTTCAGCGCCCCCTCCGCGCATCCGGGGACGCAGTTTCCGCAGCCATTGCAGAGTTCTTCATCGATTTCGATTATCTTGCGCAATACCTTCATGACATCTCCTTTCCGGAAAATTCGCCGGCGATATTGACAGGCGAGGCTGAATGATGGATTGATGTTCTTTCGGTTGGGACTATAACCGGAAAGAAAAAGTAAAACCTTAACTTAAGTCAAAAGCCGGACATATTTCCACATCCGGGATGAGAACATGGACAATGAGACCTTTGAAAAATGGCTTCGCCGCGGCTCAGAAATCTTTTTCGCCTCTGAATGGGTAACGTATAAACCTTATTCATTACCAAGCGTTAAGTTCAATCACGCAACGGCGAAAAACATTTGATCCGCCGCTTGTGAACCATTTTCGCGCAGTTATGCAAAGCTCTAACAATGTACATGAGGCATTGTCAAGAAGAAAACTTTCGGAAGATTGCCGGAAGCGGCGGAGCCTTCCGAAAACACGACCGCGGGGCGACGTTGCAACACTATGAAAACAATGGCGTCTTCCGGACGGACGGTCCGGGGAAGTTTTGTCGTGCCGGGAAGGATCATGTTCATCTCCTGGTGATGAGCCAGATGATGAGGGTAAGGACAATACTGGCGATGATGCTGGTGGTAAGGGGGAAGTAAAAGGTGAATTTTTCTCCCCGATAGAAGATATCCCCGGGTAGTTTGCCCAGCCAGGGGATCTTGCCGCCGAGCAGAATGATGAGGCCTACGCCGGCGACGGCAAGACCCGCTATCAGCAATATCTTTCCTAAATTTGAAAAATCGCTCATCTTATGTACGCGAAACAGGTGATTGTTGTTTATAGATCACCGCGGGTGATTCATGTCCGTTATCCTCTGGCCGGCGGCGCCGATTCGCGTCCGGCCCCCGCGGAAGGCCCCCTACAGCGCCTCCCGGTATGCGACCGTCTCGCCGGTCAGGGGGGCCGTAAAAAGATAGGTGCCGTCGGCGCGAGGATGACGCCCCTGACCCGTGAGTGTGATCTTTCCTTTGCCGTCCGGGATGTCGAGGATCAGCCGGGGAACCAGGTAGCCGGGTAGCCGGCCCGCAAGCGCCTGGGTAAGCCGGATGGCCCGGTCCAGGGGGATCCGGAAGTGGGAGATGCCCGGCGCCAAATCGGGATAATGGAGATAGTAGGGGAGGATGGCCGCTTCCCCGAGGGCGGTTGAAAGCCCCAGCAGTTCCTCCTCCGTATCATTTACGCCTTTGAGCAGCACACTCTGATTCAGCAGGAACCTTGCCGGTCGCAGCGCCCGCGCTGCCCGCAGGAATTCCGCCGTGATTTCCAGGCGGTGATTCACATGGAAAACGATTACGTCCAGTTGCGCCGCCACGGGACCGAAGCTTTCACACCGGTCGGGGTCATAGACCGGATACCGGGTGTGCAGGCGGACGGAGCGCGCCCCCGCCTTCCTTAACGCGCCGATGACGGCCGTGAGGGTTTCATCGGCCAGCGACAGGGGATCGCCGCCGGAGAGGATGACCTCATGAATTCCCCCGTGGGCGGCGAGGTAATCGCAGGCCTCAGCCAATTCCTCCGGTGTGAGATCGGAAGAACAACCGCTCAGCCTGTCCCTCCGAAAGCAGAAGCGGCAATGGGCGGCGCAACGGTCCGTGACCAGGAGCAGGGCGCGGCCGGGATAGTGGTGGATCAATCTCCCGTTGGCGCCGCGCTGCCAGCGGCGATCGCCGATGGGATCCTCCCTTTCTTCCGGCCGGACCCGCCGCTCCAGTTCGGAATAGCGCACCATCCTGGCCAGGGGCCCATCGGGGCCATTGTGGTCGATCAAATTCCGATAATAAGGGGTGATCTTTTCGGCAAACATCGGTTCCGTCCGGCGCCTCCTCAATCCTATACCTTTGATAAATGGCTTCGCCGCAGCTCAGAAAACTTTTTCACTTCTCAATGGGTAACGTATAAATCTTATCTATTGCGAGTTTTTAAGCTCCATCACGAAAAGGCGAAAAATATTTGATTCGCTGCTTGCGAACCATTTTTCCGCGGTTACGCAAAGCCCTCAAACCGTCAATCAGAACGGTCGCGCCCGAGCTTGCCGCGGACAAAACTGATATGGGTCTGAAGCACATAGAACTGGTCTCCGTATGCCGCCGGCACCTTCATCTTGTGGACCTCCGCTTCGATGGCATCGATCCTCCGGGCCAGCGTGTCACGTTCCCCGGCGTCGAGCGGGCGGAGCGCGTCCTGCTCCACGTGCAGGAGCTGACGGTACCACCTGTTGATCCGCAGCTTCATCCGCCAGTGGAACAGTGCCGGGATGCTCTTCAGGCCCGGGATGAGGATGATGAGCAGGGGTACGAAAACGACGAGAATCCGGTTGATGAGGCTGGCGAGCCAAAAGGGCAGGTAGCGGTACAAAAAGGTCTTGCCGGATTTGTAGTAGCGTTTGGCGTCGTCACTGATCGGAAGCTCGTTTTCCAGGGCGGCGGGGAATTCTCCCCGGTTCTGGAAGAGCGCGGGGCGCCCGTGGATCTCCATGGCGGCGGCCAGGAGGAGGTCCGACAGGGCGGGGTGGAGGTTTTTACGTGCCACGAGTTCCACGGTGGGGCCGATCAGGGTTATATCCCGTGCGGGGATGTCTTTTCCGAAATTCATGGCCCCCCGGGGCATCGTGAGCTTGTGGAGATAGCCGATCCGGCGTATGTATCCGTCGGCCTGGGTGAAATCGACCAGGCCTACCCCCGGCGCCTGGAGCAGGGAGCGCATGGTCCCGGAGGCGGCGGCGTCGGCCATGAAAAACGCGGCGTCAATCTCCCCCTTGAGGAGGGCCGCCGCCGCCGCCTCACCTTCCCAGGCCAGGAATTCGGTGCTTCCTCCCGGTTCGATGCCGTTCATGGCCAGGAGCTTCACGGCCAGAAGCCGGGTGCCGCTGCCCTCCCGGCCGACGGCGAGGCGTTTGCCCGCAAGCTGGGAAAGCCGAATGACCGCCGGGGGGAGGCGATGAAAGACGAGGAGGGGTTGGTAGGAGACGCTGCCCAGGGAAACCAGATTTTCGCTGTTGACACCCAAATCCAGTCCGGCCTGGACGAAGCCGATATCCGCCTGGAAGGAGGGATCGGCGAGGCGCCGGAGATTTTCCACCGCACCGGCGGAGGGCAGAATGTTCAACTTCACCCCGTCTCTGGCCAGAATCCGGGCGTATTTTTCCGCGATGCCGTAATACAGGCTTTCTTTGTCGCCGCTGGTGATAATGATGGTTTTCGGCGGCGCGGAGTGGAAGAACCACCAGCAGGCAAAAACGAGCATGAGGCCAGCGACGATCATGATCGTCAGGGCGGCCCGGCGCCCCAGACCGAAATTCTCCCTTAGCGCCGCGGTGATTCTCTTAAAAACCATCTTGTTTCGCCATATGCATTTTATGTTTCGCTTTCATGCCGGCTGCCTTTTCCCCGGAGGATCAGGTGTGGGCAGTTCATGATGGCACCGGCCGGATATAAAGTCAAGTATGTTCCAGCACATGACGGATTTGCTGAAAGGAGGCAATGAACCCGGCGTTATCTTCTGCCCCCTATTGAAAAAAAGCTACCAAGTGCCGCCAAAAATCATCAACGGCGGCGGTTTCTGGTGGGAGGCGGTGGTGGCCGACGCCTTCAAGCGGCATCTGGAGGCGGAAGTATATGGGCAATTGGCATGGAAAGCACCGGAAGGCAAGGATGGCAAGACATCTGACCGGCTTACGGAGATAGACGTCGCCGCGGCATACGGGAACCACAAACTCATGGTTTCCTGCAAGGCGGGGCGAAGTTTCTCTCTGCATTGGGATGTCTTTGCGATTAAGAGCGAGGCCGTCCATCGCTTCGGACGCTTTACTCTTCCTTTCCTGGCCGTGCCCTATGAAAGCGGCCAAAAAGAGGGCCGGCAGTCGGGATTGCAGCCGGGCATTATCATTGGCGGCGCGATGATCTTGACGCCTTCCATTCTTGTTGACCGGGAGAAGCTTATTGCCCACATAAACTTGCTGGCGGAGCATCTGCGCACGACTTCAAGCAAGAAGGACACGGCATAAAAAGGAAATTGAACGTGAAAGCGATAATACAAAAAGTAGATCTCGATACCTGCCTGACGGCCCTGATCCTCGGCGTCGATCCCTTGGCAGATGAGGTGATTGTGGCGAAGGGCGAGGCGGGGGAAGAAGAATTGAACGACCCGGCGGTGATTTGCATTGAGGCGGGCGGCAGCGGGCGGTCGGATCTCAACGACTTCGATCATCACGATCCGGACCGCTATTTCGAGCCGGCCTGCCGCCAGACCTGGCGTAAACAGGGAGGGGTGGATGACGAAAACCCCTATACAGCGGTCGGCAACTTCGCAGCGGGTCGCCGGGCCTGGGTAAGACAGGGGGCGGACGGCGAACACCTCGCCAGGCTGGTCGATTATGTCTGTATGGTGGATGAGCGAATCCCCGTAGGGGAATTGCCGGAGTTTCCCACCCTTTCCAATATCTTCTCCGGCATGTTGCTCATTGAGAAGGAGCCGGCGGCGCAGTTCGCGAAAGGGATCGCCATCCTTCGGCGGGTGGTGGCAGCGCGCCTCGACCCCTATGACACCATGCCGGATTGCGAGGCTTGGCGTCCCTTTGCGGAGGCCAAGGAGGCAAATTTCCGCCTCGTGAAGGAGACCCTGGAACAGGCCGAATATTATCTGTCCCGCCGGGGGCGCAAGGTGGGCTATGTGGAATCCACGGCTATCGGCGGCATCGGGACGCTCTACGAGCAGGGCTGTGAGGTGGCGGTTATGTTCAACCCCGCCTTCGGCGAGCCGCCGATGCCCAAGTTCACCATCGCGGGCAACCAGACGTTGGTCATCGCGGCCAAGCCGGCCTTCGACGAGCTGGAAGCAGGCTGGGGGGGGCCGGGAGACGATCCTCGGTTCGCCCCGCACCGGAACGGAGCTTACTAAGGAGATGGTGTTGAAAATTGTAAGCGAAAATCTTTAATGAGTTTTCATAAAAAAATGTGTTGGCGGACGAGAGTCAATGCCTGGACGGATAGCCACCAACGGGGGCTTTATATTTTGGGAAAATACTTTACGTTGCTTATATTTTTGAAATCTGAATCCTGAGTCCAGAGAATTGCTTTGAATTCTTGAGCCGTGGCGAGAATGATACTGTCCGCCATGGGAAGATTATGCTCCAAACTCAGCCTGGAAGCGGCAATTGCCAAAGGCGTATCCATGTTGACAACCGTTCCTTTTTGCATAGCCACAACCGCCTGCAATGCTTCGTTCTCGCTGGACTCACGGAGAATGACCTTGAATACCTCGTATATCGTTACGGATGGCACGACAAGCAAAGCGGAATTACTGAGGGGGGCTAAAAAATGCTCGGCATTCGGCTCATCTGCGAAGTAGGCAAGCCAGCCTGAAGAATCAACGATATTCATAGCCTGTCTCCCTCGCGGTTGAATTCCGTATTGATCCCCTTGAGAAATCCCCGGAGCTCTTTGATGTCCCGTTCCGGTATTAGTTCAATGCGCCCGCCATATTCAACTATTTGCATCTTTTGTCCAGGATAAAGCTTCAATGCCTCCCTGACTGATTTAGGGATGACGACTTGATATTTTGGCGATATGGTGACTAATTGCATGCCAATGCCTCCATCGATTAATTTTGTGCTACGGTACCATGATCGATATGATTTTGTCAATTATATTGCCCCCCCATGAGGTCAAGAAGTTGGTATGGCCGTATGTTTTCCCGACAAATAATCTCTTTGTTGAGCCCCGTTCCGCACCGCTTGATTTGACCCAATCGCAATTTCCACCATCAACCGAAGTTGATTGTCCCCCAACCGGGGTTGATGCAGCCCCGGTCAAAGATGGCATCCGTTCCGGGCCCTTCCTCTAAGCACCAATTAATCGCAATCCGATAATGCTCAACAATTATATATACTTAATTATGCAGGGAAGGCGCTTTACCCCCTGCTTTTGTCCTTTGGCATAGCGCTTACTCTTACGGGGGCAGACACGCAAAACGTCTCTTGTTTTCAAAGCGGCGCGCTCATTTTTGACAAGGAGAAAACGCAAGGAAAGGAAAAAGAGGAAAGGCATGGAGATTATGAAGATTATAGTGGCGATGACGGTGAAGGCGATAGTCCTGAAGGTGGCGCTGTCGAAGATCACCCAGCTTTACAATATCCTGGTGGAGAGGAAAAACGGTATAAATACGTCCTGTCCTGCCTCGACGCCTCGTTGAAGAAGCGCTGCGATCTCATTCCCAATCTTGTCGGGACCGTGAAGATGTACATGTACTATGAACAAAACCTCCTCAACCAGCTCACCGAAATGCGGGTGAAGGCCGTCTCCGGAGTCCTTTCTCTACCCGAGCGGGTGGATATGGACCGGCGGATGGAATCTCTGATGTGCAATATCGTCTGATCGGTGGAAAACTATCCGGCCCTGCGGGTCAGCGACAACTTCCTCCAACTCCAGGCGGCCCTAAAAGAGGTGGAGGAACAGCTATCGGCAGCCCGGCGTGCCCTGAGCGCCGGCATTACGGAATACAACAATGCCGTGAAGATGTTTCCCACCAACATCATGGCGTTCCTCATGAGCTATCGGGAATTTGAATGGTACGCCATCTCGGAGGGGGAAAGGGCGCGGCCGGATGTAAAAGGCCTTTTTCACCAATAATCCCATTGACGGGGATGGGCCGCCAACATGAGCGGCCGAAAAGATTTCGACAAATTTTACCGGCAGGAGTTAAGCGCCGCAATGCGGAAGGTGGATGCCGTCCGCAAACCCAACCTACTCTATGATGCCTTGTCTTTCGTCAGTGCCGCCGAGCTGGACCTGGACACATGCATCTGGAGCAAGCGGCCTGATGGAAGGAGATACGTTGCCGGGTTGTGAATGACCATGAGCAAAAACGAAAACACATGTGGTATGCTTGCACCGGATGAACTGATCGGGGAATCCGGCCATAACCAGAATCGGCCATGTCTTCCGATCAATGCCTATCGAAAGCCCTTTGCGATGCTATGGATGATGTGGGCTGCGCCGCAAATGAGCATTGACTTTTCCTGAACGCCGGACTAAAATGCTAAAATAGAAAAGGAAATATAGCGGCTATGATAAATACTTTGAGATTGTTTGAAGAGTTGAGCGACACTTTTGGCGAGGCCCCTGCCCGAGCCTTAACGAGGGCGATCGGCTCAATTTACGATGATCTTAAAAACACGGTCACCAAAGAAGATTTTCGGGAGTTGAAGCAGGTCGTCGCCGAGCTTGCCCAGGCGCAGAAGCGCACGGAAGAGCGGGTGGAGGAGCTTGCCCAGGCGCAGAAGCGCACGGAAGAGCGGGTGGAGGAGCTTGCCCAGGCGCAGAAGCGCACGGAACAGCGGGTGGAGGAGCTTGCCCAGGCGCAGAAACGCACCGAAGAGGCGGTATATCATTTATCCCGCCGCCTCGATGAAACGAACCGTCAGCTTGGCGGTCTGGCCATGACCGTGGGTTATACCCTGGAAAATAGTGCTTATGTTTATCTCCCCGCCCTCCTGGCGGCCGACTATGGAGTATCCTGTGAAGAGCCTCTGTACCGGGATTATCTGGCCGACAATAAAGGTGCGGATGTCGAGGTAAATATCTTGGGCCGGGCAAAGAAGGATGGACAGGATCTGCTCATCGTCGGCGAAAGCAAGGCGCAGCTCAGCAAAAAAGATGTCCAGGCGTTTATCAAGCGCGTTGCCCGCATCGATACCGGGGGCCTTAAAGCGTTTCCGGTTCTCGTTACCCACATGATTAGCCAGCGCGATGTGAAAAACTATGCGCAAAGCCAAGACGTGGCGGTTTATCTTTCCTATCAGTTTCAAAAATAATTATAAACACTTCTACATGTCGGCAATGCCTGTTTTGTCTGCTTTCTTCTCTTGGTATGGCCATTGCTGATACGAGGGCAGGCCCGGAGATACGGCGACATTTTCTAATTGGGGAATGCCATTGCCGTAGGCGCTTCTTATTGGTTATAGCGGCCGCTATTGAATCATGGGGGTTGTAATACCCCATGCACGACATTTACTTCCCTGCCCATTTGCCGAAGGCAGTTTGAGGGAATGGGAGGCAAATAAAGAATGACGCCGGCCAGCGCCGCGGATAACGACGACGAAAAGAGGGCCTGGGGCCTCATCGCCGCAAGGTTGGGCCGTAAAGCCCACCGGAATGACTTCATTGCCCGCTTCTGGGCGTTCAAGAAGAAAAACCAGACCGCCGACGGCGGGAAGGAGGATGGTCATAAAGGAGGGACCCGCGGGCAGGGCTATGCCGACCTTTACATGGATGCCTATCTGGATGCCATCGCGGATGAGATAAAACGGCCGGCGATGTCATGGCCGGAGGCGGTGACATCGCCGGGCCCTAAAGGATGAGCAGGAGATCCGCGAGAGGCTTATAGAAGCCTCCCGCCGCCCGGGTGAAATGGCGAAGAAAAAGGAAGAAAGGGCAGAAGTGGAGGAACGGCGGTCCCGGTGATGGAAGGAACTGTCGGATAAGGAGGCGGAAGAGCAGCGGCTGCAGAGGGAAAAGAAGGCTGCCGATGACGCCTTTGCCGCTGCCGGGGCGGCGCGGGATGGTCATTGGCTTCATGGGGCGGGGCTGCTGAAAGGATTTTGCCGCTCCCTGATGGCTTCGGGACGGAAGTATCGGGCCGGGAGAGCGGATTACGCCCGATGTGTGGCGGCTTTAGACGCGGCGACAGCAAAGCGGAGGGAGCTTGTCGTCGCCCTGCGGGTGGCGCGGGAGGAGATAAAGGGGCTGCGGGAGGGGGTGCTGAACCTGGATAGGGAGGTACCGGCATTGCAAAAGGAGGAAGAGAAACTCCGGGTAGCTTTGGACGGGGAAAAGGAATGGCTCGGCAATCGGTGACCCCGGGCAGAAGAAGATGACGATGCCGTCCGGGAAAAATCCTCTCCCTGGGCCGTCCGGGAGTGGCAGCAGGCCCGAACCAGGGTTTTCCTTGCCGCCCTGGCCCTGCACCGGGCCTTTATCGAGGCCAATCATAAAGAGATGCGGTGCAATCTCGGCCTGGCCGTGGACTGGCTGAAGGGCAAGAATCTGGACGACGGGCTTCGCCTCTTGGCCTTCCAGAGCCTCTGCCTGGTCTGCCCCGTGCTTTCCACCACCTTTGCCGCCCTGCCCCGGTTTCTCGCCGGTATCGGCCGGGAGGAAATCGGCTGGCTCCTTATCGACGAGGCTGGCCAGGCCCTGCCCCAGGCGGCGGCGGGGGCCGTCTGGCGGGCAAAGCGTACCGTCGTGGTGGGCGATCCCCGGCAACTCGAACCGATCGTCGCCATCCCCGACAAGACGGAAGAGGCCCTAGCCCGTCATTACGGGGTGGGAAATACCTGGCGGTCCTCCCTGACCTCGGCCCAGAAGCTCGCTGATCAGGCTACGGAACTGGGGACATTCTTGAAAAACAACGGGGCGGACGAAGGGCTCTAAGTGGGCGCTCCCCTGCGGGTCCACCGGCGGTGCGGTGAGCCCATGTTCATTATCAGCAACCACATTGCTTACAGCGGCATGATGATCCATGACAAGGTCTCCGGAGGCGCAAAGATCTTCCCGGATAGCCGCTGGATTGATGTGGCGAGTGAAAGATCGGACGGCCACTGGGTGGAAGAAGAGGGGCGGGCCACGAAAGCGCTCCTCCGGAAGCTGAAGGAGGATGTCTTCCTCATCTCTCCCTTCCGCGACGTGGCAAATCACTTGAATGCAATCGGCAAAGCGCATTACTTTACCCGTCCGCAGGAGCAGACCGGCACGATCCATCTAGGTGGCGACCCCAAAAAAGTGGGGGACAAGGAATGGGCGGCGGGCAAGGTGAATCTTCTCAACGTCGCCGTGAGTCGGGCAAAGAGAACCCTCCTGGTGGTGGGGAACCGTACGCTATGGAAGGAACATTCTTATTTCAAGGTTGCGGCCCGAATACTGAAAGTTGAAAAGTTCGGATAAGTTATCCCTACAACGACATTTAAATGATTTATAAGTTGACATCATGTTCTGACTATGATACATGTTTCAGAAAAGCATTGGGAGGTGTCAGACCATGGTTCCGGAAAACCGCGTTCAGGATGGGACCTTTCCCATCCCCAAATTGTTCGTTGGCAAAGAGGACATTGACCAGTTTATTGAAGAGTTCAAGGGTTTTCATGCCCAGTTTGCGGATTGTTTTTCTCGGGAGGAACCTCGGGAAACCTTTGTTCAGTATATGGCGGGGCAGATGAGTCAATTGGAGAGGAAGTCCATTGAACCCATTGCCATGAATGTGGAGAACGCTAAAGTTCGTGCGATGCAGCATTTTATCAGTAACGTTGTTTGGGACGAGGCCCGGATAATTTCCCGAT
>Ga0302248_1000059_pt1 | contig 127958 bp, 103 predicted proteins | sample AAG_UR_Leu_MG_FD_193528 | JGI IMG/M metagenome (GOLD analysis project Ga0302248, IMG submission 193528) | Enriched activated sludge microbial communities from anaerobic digester in WTTP, New Holstein, Wisconsin, United States - AAG_UR_Leu | ecosystem: Engineered > Bioreactor > Anaerobic >...
ACGGCCTGAAGAAGACCTGGTTGCCGGGCACCGAGAAGAGGACGGGCGTGTTGCCGAACTTCTTGCGCTTGGCCAGTTCGGCGAGCGCGGCCCTGACCCGCGCCGGGCGGGTCGAGTCATCCTCGCTGTGCTCGATCTCGACGACGTCGAAATCGACGACGGCGACCCCATTGCCGGTCCTGTTAAGCTTGACGGCCTTGATGGTCGCCGAACCGACGTCCAGGCCCCAGGCTACGGTCCTTCCGAACATGGTGACCCGCCTCCCGGTCTGCCCAACCCTACAATGACCAAGACTGTCCGGCCACGACTGCGTGACCGTGCGCCCGCGCAGGGACGCACTCCGGCCATGGGAATCCCAGCCGGAGGAAGCCCTTAATTAGCCGAAGCCGCGGCCCATGTCAAGGTCTTTTCAACGCGGCCGGCAGGCCCGGAGCAGCGCGCACCAGCGCCCCCGCGACGGCTCCGGAAAAGCGTGCGGCAGGTCCTTGACGCCTTCCGGGCCCCGCATATACTGGCTGGTGCCGGCCGGCGACGGCGGAGGCTCTGCCCTCCGGCCATCGGCCAGGCAGCCAGGGAAGAAGGAGCACGCCAAGTGCAGATTTCCGTTACCGGCCACGGCATCGAAACATCTGAAACCCTGCGCGAGTTCATCGAGGACAAGCTGTCCAAGATGGACAAGTTCGCGCGCATCATGAAGGTCCAGGTGATCCTCCGCTCCGTGCCCAAAGGCGGGCGCAACGTGGAGGTGATCTGCCACCTGGTCCATGGCAAGTCCCTGGTGGCCAGCGCCAGCCACGACGACACCTACGCCGCGGTCGACCTGGTCGCGGACAAGCTCCAGCGCCAGCTCAGCAAGGTCCAGGGCCAGCGCCGCGAGCGCCGCAGCGACATCCGCGAGGCGCGCCGCTTCAAGGAAAGCCTGGCGACGACCGAAACCGCCAGCGACGACGAGGCAGACGAAGCCGAGGAAGAGGGCTAGCCAAGGCCCCGCCGGACCGCAGTCCGCGGCCCGGCTCCAGCGCTCCGAGGTTGAGGAACCGAAGCCATGAAACTCTCAGACTTGATCGACTCCAAGGCGATCGTGAGCGAGATCCAGGCAACCACCAAGGAAGAGGCCATCAAGGAACTGGTCGACGCCCTGGCCGGCGCAGGCAAGGTCGATCCCAAGGACAACAAGAAGCTGACCGCCGCGCTCATGGCCCGCGAACAGCTGGGCTCCACCGGGATCGGCCAGGGGCTGGCCGTGCCCCACGCCAAGCACAACAGCGTCGGCAACCTGGTGGCCGCCTTCGGGCGCTCCAAGAAGGGCATCGACTTCGATTCGCTCGACGGCGAGCCGGTGCACCTGGTCTTCCTGCTGCTGTCCAACAAGGAGGCTTCCGGGCAGCACCTCGAGGCCCTGGCCTACATCACCAAGCTGCTCCGCGACGACCTCTTCTGCCGCTTCCTCAAGGAAGCCAAGGACCACGCCGAGCTGATCGACCTCCTCAAGGAGGCCGATCAGAAGCTGGCCGCCCAGGGTTAGCGCCCGCCCGACTTCAAACGACCGGGGCCGCAGTCGCGGCCCCGGTTTCTTTTTGGAGATGCCTCGCAGCGGCTACTCCAGCGGCCACCACTCCCCGGCGACGCCACCCGCCTCCGAACCGCCCGGACCGACCTGGAGCGTGCTGCGGCTGGAACTCGAACTCGCGCCCCGGAAGAGGAACCCCAGGAAGGGCAGGTCCATGAGCAGCGGAACCCCCGATTCGCTGCGATAGGTCGAACCGCCGGTCAGCCCGGCGGCATCGCCAGAGATGGAGCGCCGGGCAAACTCCGGACCGGCAACGCGGAAGCGCGTGCTCTGCGGGTACTCTCTCTCGCCTACGCGGTAGGCCCAGAGCAGGGTCATGGACCTGGCCTCGAGCGCCTCGACGGGCAGCTCGAAGACCAGCACGAAGGCCGCCTCGCGCCAGGTGCCGATCTCGACCGGGCCCTCCAGGCTCCTGCCGCCGCGGCGGACGCGGACCGGGGCCATGCCGCGCGCGTCTCCGCCGGCAGAGAGCAGCGTGTTGCCGGGGGTGAACCGGATGCTCTCGGCGCGCTTGTTCCGGAACTCTACAACCGCCCCGATCTCGGCTCGCCGGCCGTCGCGTTCGGAGCGCACCAGCGGGGAAAGCGCCGCCACCACGGTGGCGTCGTTGTCAGCGGCCTCCGGCGGGACGCGCGAGCGCACGCCCACCAGCCCGTCGCGGCCGACGGCCTTGCCCTCGGCCGGGCGCCAGTAGGCCTCGCGCGGCGCGCAGCCGGCGGCGACAAGCAGCGCGGCGCAGGCCCCGAGCAGGACCGTCCGCGGACTTGATCTCACTGGACGGCCGGTGCCGGGGCCGGCGCGGCCGGAACCGCGGGCTTGGCCTCGGGCGCAGCCGGCTTGACCCGGTCCATGTCCTCGTCGAACTCGTCGCGGTGGGTGCTCCACCACTTCTCCCAGGCCTCGCGGGAGCCGAAATCCTCGCCGGTGAGCTTCTTCAGCTTCTTCTGGACCTGCTTGCCGTAGGGCGAGTCCTCGTGGCGCGGGATCAGCCAGTCGACCTGCCCCTTGTAGCTCTTGGAGTGCAGGCGGATGAAGCGCACCAGGGCGCAGGGCGCGTCCCAGCAGACCTTCTGAACGGTGTAGAGCGGCACGACCATGACGTAGTAGCCGACCATGCCGAAGATCTCGCCGACCTTGAACGGCAGGAACGTGAACGAGGTCAGGCCCAGGGTCGGGATCGGCAGGGTCAGCACGCTGATCACCGCGCCCAGCGCAAAGCCCGGCACGTAGAGGACCCAGCCGACTATCACGCCCGTGCCGTCGACCACGATGCTGGCGTCGTCCGGGAAGGGGCCCCAGGGGTCCCAGAACATGCCGCCGATCAGGACCGGCCCGCCGGGCGTCTCCCAGGACGCGGCCGCCGGACCCCGGCTGGGGGCCAGCCCCGCGCGCAGCGGCAGGGCCGCGACCGGCGCGCCGGCATAGCTGGCCAGTTCGATGCGTTCGGGCAAGGCCGAACGCTGGCTGGAACAGCCGGCCGCCAGCGCCAACAGCAGTGCCACCGGAACCAGGACCGTCCGTCCGTGCATAGGCGCACCCTCCGTTGCGATCCCCCGTCCGACCGTCATGAGTATAGCCGGGGACGCCCCCCGGCGTCAACGGCGGGGCCATTATAAGGAACGGCCCCGGCCTCCCCGACCCGGCGGATCGCACCTGCACTTGCGTCCGGGCGTCCCGGCGCTAATATGTGTCCAAGTCCCGCCGCGGCGGAAAGGCGCCGGTGGCGGGCATGAAGGTTGCCGAAGCACCCAGTCATAGCGATCGACGGCCCGGCCGGGAGCGGAAAGTCCACGGCCGCGCGTCTCCTTGCCCGGAAACTGGGCTACACCCACGTCGATACCGGCGCGCTCTACCGCACGGTGACCTGGCTCGCCATCGAGCGCGGCGTCGACCTCGCCGACGAACAGGCCCTGGCCGCGGTGGTCCCGGCGATCCAGGTGCGATTCGAACCCTCGGCCGACGGCCAGAGGGTTTTCTCCGGCTCGCGCGACGTGTCCCGCGAAATCCGGACTCCCGAACTCACCCGTCAGGTGCGCTTCGCCGCGGCCTCGCCGCTGGTCAGGAAGGCTCTCGTACCGGTCCAGCGCGACTTCGCCGAGCGCGGTCCCTGCGTGATGGAGGGCCGGGACATCGGCACGGTGATCTTCCCGGACGCCCAGGTCAAGTTCTACCTCGACGCCCCGCTGCGGGTCCGCGCCGAGCGCCGTTGGAAGGAGCTGACCGCCGCCGGAAAGACGGTCACGCTCGAGGAGGTCGAGCGCGAGGAGGCCGCCCGGGACGAAAGCGACCTCAGGCGCTCGACGGCGCCTCTCAGGCGCGCCGACGACGCCATCGTCGTCGACACCGGCCGGTTCGACGTCGACGGGATGGTCGAGCACCTGGCCGGGCTCGCCGCCGGGCGGCTGGGGGGCGGCAGGCGATGACCCTCTTCTACCGCTTCTGCCGGCGCCTCTGCATCATCTTCTGCCGGGGTTACCTCCGACTGAAGACCTGGAACCTCGACCGCGTGCCGACCACCGGCGGCGTGATTCTGGCCTCCAACCACCAGTGCTATCTGGACCCGCCGCTGGCCACCTGCCTGATCCGCCGGCAGTGCAACTACCTGGCCAGGAGCACCCTTTTCCGTTTCGCGCCCTTCGCCTGGCTCATCCGGAACGTCGGCGCGGTGCCGCTGGAGCGGGGCGAGTCCGACGCGGCCGGGCTGCGCCGCGCGGTGGACATACTCAGGGCCGGGCACCTGCTCATGCTCTTTCCGGAGGGCACGCGCACGAGGGACGGGGCGCTGGGCCGGGTGCAGTCCGGCGTGGCGGTGATCGCCATGCGCTCGGGCGTCCCGGTGGTCCCCACCTTCATCCACGGGGCCTACGATGCCTGGCCGCGCTCGCAGAGGTTCCCGCGGCCGCGGCGGGTTGGCGTCTTCTACGGCGCGCCGATCCAGCCTCCGGCGGAGACCGAGGACCGCCGCGGGCACAAGGAACAGGTCAGGAAGCTCACTGCCGAGATCCAGGCCGGGCTGGAAGCGCTCCAGCGCCAGGCCTTCGAAACCATGCCGCTGAAAGGTCGGTCCGTGCCGAAGACGGTGCGGAACGGGGACGGCAAAGACGGACCGCTCCCCGGCGATCCCCCGACCACCGGCGGCCAGTCGACGGACGGCGCCCCGTGCGGCGCCGCTCCGGAAGTGAACGGGAACCGTCTGGAAGTCGGCTCGCGCGGCTAGGGATCGGCTCGGGCGCGCCGGAGGAAGGGGAAGTCAGTCATGGCCAAGCCAGAGTTCTGGACGAGCCCGACGGGGCTCAAGGTCGAGGAAGTGGAGGCCGAGGTCAAGGCCGCGATGGAGGGCATGGACGCCAAGCAGGTCATGGCCCTCTGCGAGAAGTCGGTCAGCGAGTTCGCCACCGGCTCGATCGTCAAGGGCACGATCATCGGCCAGGCCGGCGACGACGTGGTCGTGGACATCGGCTACAAGTCCGAGGGGTTCGTCAACAAGAACGAGTTCGACACTCTCGAGCAGATCGAGCCCGGCAAGGAGCTCGAGGTCTACCTGGAGAGCGTCGAGGACGCCTCGGGCCTGGTGGTCCTGTCCAAGCGCAAGGCCGACCGCATCCGCGGCTGGGAGCGGGTCATCCAGAAGCACAAGGTCGGCGACACCGTCAAGGGCAAGTGCGTCCGCAAGATCAAGGGCGGCCTGCTGGTTGACGTCGGCGTGCTCGTCTTCCTGCCGGCCAGCCAGGTGGACATCCGCCGGGTCGGCGACGTCGGCGAGTACATCGGCCGGGACATCGAGGCCAAGATCATCAAGATCGACGAGGAGCGCCGCAACATCGTCCTCTCGCGCCGCAAGCTGCTCGAGGAGGACCGCGACAAGATGAAGAAGGAGCTCTTCACCACCATCCGCGTCGGCGAGATCCGCCGCGGCGTCGTGAAGAACATCACCGACTTCGGCGCCTTCATCGACCTGGGCGGCGTCGACGGCCTGCTGCACATCACCGACATGTCCTGGGGCCGGGTCAACCACCCCAGCGAGGTGGTCAGCGTCGACTCGCTGGTCGAGGTCATGGTGCTGGATTTCAACCCCGAGCGCGAGCGCATCTCGCTGGGCCTCAAGCAGCTCACCCCCAACCCCTGGGAGGCGGTCCCGGAGAAGTACCCGGTGGGCACGCGCATGAAGGGCGAAGTGGTCAACATCATGCCCTACGGCGCCTTCGTCAAGCTCGAGGAGGGCGTCGAGGGCCTGGTCCACGTCTCGGAGATGAGCTGGACCCGCCAGGTGACCCACCCGAGCGAAGTCGTCAACGTCGGCGACATGGTCGACTGCGTGGTGCTGGACGTCAACACCGAGCGCCAGGAGATCAGCCTGGGCATGAAGCAGACCGAGGCCAACCCCTGGACCAAGGTCCAGGAGAAGTACCCGGCCGGCACCAAGGTCAAGGGCAAGGTCCGCAACCTCACCAACTACGGCGCCTTCGTGGAGATCGAGGAGGGCGTCGACGGCCTGCTGCACGTCTCGGACATGTCCTGGACCAAGAAGTTCACCCACCCCTCGGCGCTCCTGAAGAAGGGCGACGAGATCGAGGCGGTCGTGCTCGCCGTGGACCAGGAGCGCAAGCGCGTCTCCCTCGGCCTCAAGCAGCTCGAGGACGATCCGTGGCAGACCACCATCCCGCAGCGCTTCCAGCCGGGGCAGACCGTCAAGGGCAAGGTCACCAAGCTCACCAGCTTCGGCGCCTTCGTGGAGATCGACGGCGACCTCGAGGGCCTGCTGCACGTCTCCGAGATGTCCTCCGCCAAGGTGGCCAACCCCGAGGACGTGGTCAAGCCCGAGCAGGAGGTTGAGGTCAAGATCATCAACGTCGATCCGGTCGGCCGGAAGATCGGCCTGTCCCTGCGCGCCATGACCGAGCCGGACCGCCAGTACCAGCAGACCAAGGGCGGCAAGCCGGTCCCGGCCGGCGAGGCGGGCATCGCCGACATCGCCCGCTACCGCGCTCCGGACTCCGGCCGCCTCGGAGAGACGCTGGCCGACTCGCTCGGCGCAGCTCTCGACGCCGGCAGCAAGAAGGACGAGGAGGAGCAGAAGTAGCCGCCAGACACTGACCGCGCCAGCCGGGGGCGGGCGGAAACGCCCCGCCCCCGGCAGCGCGGAGACCCCGCTATCAGGGGGAACCGAACCGTGCCGGAACGTTTCCCGTTGCAGACCGAGGACGAGCAGCGGCACCTGGGCGTGGCCCGGAGGGGATGCCGTGCCTGACAGGTCACCAGCCTGCGACCTCCGCTCCGACACCGTCACCCGGCCCACGCCGGCCATGCGCCGGGCCATGAGCCGCGCGGCGGTCGGCGACGACGTCTTCGGCGAGGACCCCACCGTCCGCCAGCTCGAGGAACTCGCCGCCGGGACCGTCGGCAAGGAGGCCGCGCTCTTCGTCCCCTCGGGGACCATGGGCAACCTGCTGGCCGTCATGATCCACGCCGAGGACGGCGAGGTCCTGCTCGGCGACTCCAGCCACATCCGCCTCAGCGAGTGCGGCGGCCACGCCCGCCTCGCCGGTTCGCCGGCCTGGCCGCTGGCCACCGACCGCTTCGGCCGCCTCTCTCCGGCGGACGTGGCCGGAGCGGTGCACGGGGCGAACGTCCACCAGGCCCGGACGAAGCTCCTGTGCCTGGAGAACACCCACAACTTCTGCGGCGGGACGGTCATCTCCGCCGAGGAGACCGCCGCCATCGTCGCTCCGGCCAGGAAGGCCGGGCTGAAAACGCACCTCGACGGCGCTCGGATCTTCAACGCCGCGACGGCCCTGGGCGTCCCGGCGGCGGCGCTCGCCGCGCCCTTCGACTCGGTGATGTTCTGCCTGTCGAAGGGGCTCTGCGCGCCGGTCGGCTCGATGCTCTGCGGCTCGCAGGCGTTCGTCGCCGAGGCCCGCGCCCGCCGCAAGATGCTCGGCGGCGGGATGCGCCAGGCCGGGGTGCTGGCCGCCTGCGGGCTGATCGCCATCGAGGAGATGACCCGCCGTCTCGCCGAGGACCACGCCAGCGCCCGGCTGCTGGCCGAGGCCCTGGCCGGGCTCCCCGGCGTCGCACTCGACACGGCGACCGTCCAGACCAACATGGTCATCTTCGGTTACCGCGGCGCGCGCGGCCGCGACGCCGCCTGGCTGCAGCGGGAGCTGGCCCGGCGCGGCGTGCTCGCCCTGGTCCTGCCGGCCGGCGGCGAGCCCCGGATCCGCCTGGTCACCCACCGCGACGTGAGCCGCGCCGATTGCCGGCGCGCGGTCGGGATCTTCCGCGGGCTTCTGGCCCGCCAGGAGTCGCCATGAGCTCTCTGATGGTCAGCATCTCCGGCGTCCGCGGGGTGGTCGGCGAGACCCTCACCCCCGAGGTGGTGCTGCGCTGGGGCCAGGCCTTCGGCACCTACATCAAGGGCGGCCGGGTCGTGGTCGGGCGCGACACGCGCGTGTCCGGGGAGATGGTCAAGCACTCGGTGCACGCCGGGCTGCTTTCGGCCGGCTGCGCGATCATCGACCTCGGGGTGGTGACCACCCCGACGGCCACGCTGATGATCGAGGAGCTCGGCGCCGACGGCGGCATCGTCATCTCCGCCAGCCACAACCCCATCGAGTGGAACGCGCTCAAGTTCTTCAACGCCGACGGCCAGTACCTGGACGCCGCCGAGGGCCGCGACCTGCTGGCCATCGCCGAGCGCGGCGAGTTCCGGCGCGCCAAGTGGCACCAGATCCGCGAGGTCGAGCTCAACGGCCGGTCCTCCGACGTGCACCTCACCAAGGTGCTGGGCATCGTCGACGTGGAGGCCATCCGCGCGCGGCGCTTCCGGGTGGCGCTGGACTCCTGCAACGGCGCGGGCGTGGAGATCACCGCCCGGATGCTCACCGAGTTAGGCTGCGGGCTGGTCCGGATCCACTGCACGCCCGACGGCCTCTTCCCGCACGACCCGGAGCCGTCCTTCGAGAACCTCCAGGACCTCTGCAAGCTGGTCCGCGCCGAGCGCAACGTCGACGTCGCCTTCGCCCAGGACCCCGACGCCGACCGCCTGGCGGTGGTCAACGAGACCGGCGACTTCATCGGCGAGGAGCAGACCCTGGCGCTGGTGGCGGACTACGTTCTCAGTTCCCAGTTGCCAGCTCCCGGTTCCCAGTCACGGCAGGGAACTGGGAACGGAGAACAGGGAACGGCCAACCGTTGGCGCCCCTCCGTCGTGATCAACATGTCCACCAGCCGGGTCATCGAGGACATCGCCGCGCGCCACGGCGCGGCCTGCGAGCGGGTGGCGGTCGGCGAGGTCAACGTCGCCCGCCGGATGCGCGCCATCGGCGCGACCATCGGCGGCGAGGGCAACGGCGGGGTCATCGACCCCCGCGTGCACTTCGGCCGCGACAGCCTGGTGGGCATGGCCCTGATCCTCGAGAGCATGGCCAAGAGCGGCCGGAAGCTCTCCGAGTTGGTCGGCGCGCTGCCCCGCTACCACATGAGGAAGACCAAGGCCCAGTGCCCGCCGGAGAAGCTCTCCGCGGCCATAGCCGAGATGCGCCGGGAGGGCCAGGCCTCCGGGGCGAGGATCAGCGAGCTCGACGGCCTGCGCCTGGACTGGGCCGACGCCTGGGTGCACGTGCGGCCGTCGAACACCGAGCCCATCGTGCGGGTAATCGGCGAGGCCGACGGCGAGAAGCGCGTCGAGGCGCTGGTCGGCTCATTCGTCGCGCGCGTCCGCGAACTGGGCGGCGGGGGAACCCCGTGAGCGAACCGGCGGCGACCGCCCCCTGCCGACGCGGGTCCGCCAAGCGCCACGCGCTCCTGGCCGGCTCGCTGGTCATGCTGGGCGTCGCCGCCCTGGCCCTCTGGACCGGCTGGGAGGTGGCCGCCGGCCAGGGCCACAAGGCCGGAGGCGTGCTCCTGCTGGCCGCCTCGGCCGTCACGTTGACGGCCTGCGGCGGGCTGCTCAGGCTCCTGAGATCCCGGCGGCTGGAGCGGGCGGCCGGCCGCGCCTACGCCACGGGGCAGGCGGCGCTGGCCGGCTGGCCGGACTGCCGGGAACGCCGGGACAAGCTGGTCGTGCGCTGCGGGCATCCCTCGCTGCGCTTCTGGGTGACGCCGGCCGGGCTGGGCCTGTCCGCCGCCCTGCTGCAGTGGCTGGGCTCCCGGGACTTCAGCCCCGGGGAGCTCGTCCTGAGCCTGATGCCGGCGGCGGCGCTGATGCTCCTGGCCGGGGCCTGGGGACCGTCGGGATGGAAGCTGACCCTGGACGGGGCCTGCCAGAGCCTCACCTGCGAGCGCTTCGGACCGTTCCGCCGGGTGCGGGACGCCGCCGCCAGCCTGCCCACCGTGCAGACCATGCGCGTCACCGAGGCCCGTCCCGGCCGCGCGGTGCTGACCGTCGGACTGACCCGGGGCATGGACTGGCAGTTGGATCTTCCGGCGGACTGGCCGCCGGAGCTGGGCCGGGCCCTGGCCGCCAGGCTCAGGCACCTGGCCGGCATCAACGAAACGGGCCTCCCGGAGGAAGCCGAGTCGGCGGGTTCCGCCGCGGCCCCCGGGAAGGCCGAAGCTGCTTCGCAACCGCAAGTGGAGGAGAAGAAGTCATGAAGAAGGCGCCGAAGGTCATCCTCATCTCCCTGGCAGTGGTCGTCGTCCTGGTCCTGGTCGTCGTGGGCATAGTCATCCTCTCGCTCAACTCCATCGTCAAGACCGGCGCGGAGAAGGGCGGCACCTACGCCCTCAAGGTCCCGGTGCGCCTGGACTCCGCCAACATCTCGCTATTCGGGGGCTCGGCCGAGCTCAAGGGCTTCTCGGTGGACAACCCCCCGGGCTACGACCAGAACAAGAAGGCCATCCGCTTCGGCGAGGTCCGGGCCAGCGTCCGGCCGGGATCGCTGTCCGAGGAGGTCATCGAGATCCCCGAGGTGGTCATCCGCCAGCCGGAGATCTCCGTGGAGGGCGACCTCAAGGACGGCTCCAACATCCAGAAGCTGCTCAAGAACCTCGAGGAGACGGTCGGCTCGGGCGGCGCCGGCAAGCCCCCCGCCGACAAGCCGGCGCCGGGCGGCAAGGATGAGGGCCCCGGCAAGAAGCTCAGGATCGGCCGGATCCTGATCGAGGACGCCAAGGTCAGCCTCGGCGCCACCTTCCTGGGCGGCGAGGCCGGCAGCGCCACCCTGCCGAAGATCGAGCTCAAGGACATCGGCACCGGCCCGGGCGGCGCCACGCCGGCCGAGGTGGCCAGCAAGGTGCTCAACGCCATCCTGCTCGAGTCCTCCAAGGCCTCCGGCAAGGTCGGCGACGCCATGAAGAAGTTCAACGATCAGGCCGGCGTCCTCAAGGGCCTCGGCAACGATGTCAAGGAGACCGGCAAGGGCCTGCTGGACGGCGTCAAGGGCATCTTCAAGTAAGGACGGCGGCTCGGGCGACAGCTCCAGGCAGCCGACCCGCCCCGGGTTGGACCGGAGAGACGGTGGAGACCGGACCATGAAGCCTGTCAGAAAGGTCCTGTGGGCCGCGCTGGTCCTGCTGGCGGCGGCCGCCGCCGGCGCCGGATGGTTCCTGTCCACCCTGGACTCGCGGGTGGAGAGCATGATCGAGGCCACCTCCGGCGAGTACCTGGGAGTGCCGGTGGAGGTGCAGTCCGTCCGGGTGTCGCTGCTCGACGGGCGGGCGCTGCTGCGGGGCTTCGGGGCCGGCAACCCGGCCGGGTTCGCCACCCCCCGGTCCTTCCGCGCCGGCGAACTGGCCGCCTCCTTCGAACTCCGCTCCGCGTTCGGCGACCTTGTGACCGTGCCGGAGATCCGCGCCCGCGGCCTAGAAATCACCGTCGAGGGCGGCCCGGGCGGCTCGAACCTCGCAGCCATCGTCAAGAACGCCAGGAAGGTGTCCGCGGAAAAGCGCCGGCTCTGGGAGGCGACCGGCGAGCCGCCGCCCCGCGAGCGGCTCTACCGCGTCGGGCGCATCGTGGCCGTCGACACCACCGTCCGGCTCTCGGCCACTTTCATGGGCGGCCGGGAGGCCAGCTGCGCCATTCCGAAGATCGAGCTGACCGACCTGCCCGAGGAGATGACCGGCGGCGAGATTCTCGGCCAGCTGGTCGAGGCCATCCTGCGCGACTCGGCCAAGAGCCCCGGCCGCATTGGCAAGCTGCTGGGCGACCTGACCGTCCAGGCCGGCATCGCCATGGTCGAACGCGCCGTGGAGGGCGCCGGCGAGGCCGGCAAGACCGCCCTGGAGGGCGCCGGCGCCGCGGCCCGGGAGGTCGGCTCGGGCATGGGCCAGGCCGCCAAGGGCGTGGGCGCCGGGCTCGGCGAGGGCATCGTCGGGGTCTCCGGCGGGGTCGGCGAGGTCGGCAGCGGCATGATCCGCGGCGCAGGCGGCACCGCCGAGAACGTCGGCAAGGGCATCGGCGGGGCCGTCGAGCACGTGGGCAGCGGCATCGGGGCGGTCGGCGGCGGGGTGCTCAAGGGAGCGGCCGGAGTGGTCAAGGGCGTCGGCTCCGGGGCGGTGGGCGCCGTGGAAACCGTCAGCGAGCTCTTCCGGCCGGGGACCGGGGAACCCAGTAAGCCCGAGGAGAAAGGGGCCAAGCCGTGAACGAAACCCGCCACCATCCCTTCCTCAGCGGCCGGCTGGTGGACCTGGCCCCCCCCGAGATGGAGAATGCCGAGGTCCTGGCCCGCTGGCTCAACGACCCGGCGGTCTGGGTGCCATTCGCGCGGTTCTGGCCGACGAACGTCGAGGGTGAACGGCAGTGGATCTCCGGGCAGCTCTCGCGCCGCGACGAGATCAACTTCCTGATCTTCGAGCGCTCCTCCGGCCGGCCCATCGGCATGGCCGGGCTGCGCAGCCTGGACGCGGCCAACGCCACCGGCCGGCTCGGGGTGCTGATCGGCGAGCAGTCCGACCGCGGCCGGGGGCTGGGCACCGAGGCGGTGCGGCTGCTGCTCGGCTACGGGTTCGGCTACCTGGGCCTGCGCCGGGTGAACCTGGCCGTCCTGGCCGACAACGCCGGGGCCATCCGCGTCTACGAGAAGCTCGGCTTCGTCCGCGAGGGGCTCGAGCGCAAGGCGGTGCTCCGCGCCGGGCGGTACGTGGACGTGGTGCACATGGGCGTCTTCGCGGAGGAGCTCCGGGGCCAGTGACCCCGGCCGCCAAGCCGGGAGCCTTGCCGCCGTGCGCCGCATAGCGCTGCTCGCCGCCGCCCTGGCGGGCTTCTTCCTGGCCGGCTTCCTAGTATGCATGCACTTCGGCGTTTTCACCGACGAGTGGACCCGCGCGAAGCTCTCCGGGCTGCCGGCCGGATGGGCCCTGGCGGCCGTGGCCGGGCTGCTGGCCGCCGACCTGGTCCTGCCCATCCCCTCGAGCGTGGTGCTCTCGGCCGGCGGGGCCTCGGGAGCCGGCTGGCCGGCCGTCGCCGCCGCCGGGACCGTCGGGATGCTCGCCGGTAACCTGGCCGGCTACTGGCTCTGCCGGCTGCTCGGCGAACGCGCGCTGCGGCGGCTGGTCAAGCCCGGGGAGGCCGAGAGCTTCGGCCGGTGGCTCGACCGCTGGGGCGCGCCGGCCCTGGTCGTCTCGCGGCTGGTGCCCATGATGGCCGAGACGCTCTCCTGCCTGGCCGGCATGGGCCGGATGGGCTTCGGTCGTTTCGCCCTGGCGCTGGTCGTCGGGACCGTGCCGGTGGCGGTCTTCTTCGCTTATTGGGGCGATCGCGGCACGCACCTGCTGGCCGTGTCGCTCGCCGTGCCCGCCCTCGGGTGGCTGGCCTTCGCGCTCTTCGCCGGGCGCTCCGCGGCCGCCTCCCGACGGGCCGAATCGGAACCGGCTGACGGAGGTGGCGGCGATGCCTGAACGCACCAAGTGGCTCTATCTGCTGATCGGCCTGCTGGTCGGCTCCGGCGCGGTCCTGGCCTTCGAGCACTTCCCCGGCGGCCGCGGCGACGCCCGGGGCGGCGCGCTGGAGTTCCGATTCCAGGAGGGCCGGACCTACACTGTCCAGCGCGTGCTGGACGGCGACACCATCGTGGTCGAGCCCGGCATCCGCCTGCGCTACGCCGGGATCAACGCCCCGGAGACCACCAGGACCATCGAGGAGCCCCAGCCCTTCGCCCTGGAGGCCAAGGACGTCAACCAGCGCCTGGTGGCCAACCGCCAGGTGCGCCTGACCGTGGCCCCGGGCCGCTTCGATGTCTGGGGCCGACTGCTGGCCGGCGTCGAGGTCCAGGACCCCGAGTCCGGCCGGTGGATGGACGTCGAGGAGGAGCTGCTCCGGGCCGGGCTGGCCAAGCGCGTCTCCTACGCAGGGGCGCTCCGCAACGAGGTGCGCCTCAAGAAGGCCGAGGAGGCCGCCAAGGCCTCCGGGCTCGGCCTCTGGCCGGGCGCGGCCGGCGGGCCCGCCTCCCGGCCGAAGCCCCCCGCCCCGCCAACCTCCGAGGCCCGCGCCCCGACACCTGACACCTGACACCTGACACCAGTCCTAAGGAGCCCACATGCCCGAGCTGCCCGAAGTCGAGACCATCGCCCGCGATCTCCGCCCGCGCCTCGCCGGCCGGCGGATCGCCGCCGCGCGCGCGAGCCGGCTGCTGCGCTGCGTGCCGGCCTCGGCGCGCCGGGAGGACTTCCCCGGCTGCCTGGTCGGGCGCAGGGTGACCGGCGTCCTCCGGCGCGGGAAGTACCTGCTCATCGGGCTCGACGACGGGCGCGAACTCATGGTCCACCTGGGCATGACCGGCCGGCTGGTGCTGGAGGGCGCGCGGAAGCCGGCCGGCAAGCACACCCACCTCGAACTCCGGTTCGCCGGCCTCGCCGAGGCCCTGCGCTTCAACGACGCCCGGCGCTTCGGCCGCGTGGCGCTCGGCCGTCGCGCGGAACTGGCGGCCTGCTGCGGGCTGGGGCGGCTCGGCATCGAGCCGCTGGAGTCCTCGGTCCGGGAGGTGGCCGCGGCGCTCCGCTCGCGGCCCAAGAGGCTCAAGGGGCTGCTGCTGGAGGGCACGGCCGTGGCCGGCGCCGGGAACATCTACGCCGACGAAGCGCTCTTCCGCGCCCGGCTGCACCCCGAACGGGTGGCCGCCGGCCTCTCGGCGGCTGAGGCCCTGTCGCTAGCCCGGCACCTCAAGCAGGTCCTGGCCGAGGCCGTCCGCCGGCGGGGGTCGTCGGTCGACGACTACGTCGACGGCTCGGGCCTGCCCGGGAGCTTCCAGAAATATCACCGCGTCTACGGCCGGACGGGGCAGCCCTGCCGTAACTGCGGGACGAAGATCGTCCGGCTCCAGGTCGCCGGGCGCTCGACGCACATCTGTCCGAGGTGTCAAAGGACGCCAAGGAGGAGGCTGTAGGTTGGAGGCTGGAGGCTGAAGGCTGGAGGCTGTAAGCTCCAGTCTACAGTCTACAGTCTACAGCCTACAGTCTGCAGTCTCCAACCCTCACTGCCCGCCACTCTTCGCTCCTCGGCAGCCGGAAAGCCACGCAGCCCAGGTCGTCGGCCTCGACGATCTGCTCCGGAACTCCGCCGCCGCAGGCCACCCGGTAACGCCCCGGGCCGGGCAGCACCACCAGGAAGGCGGGCGTCGCCGACGGCCCGTCGACGCGGTACTCGAATGAGAGCGTCCCGCCCTGGAGCCGCGCGTCGCGCACCTCGGAGTCGTAGCCGGCCGTCACCCGCCCGGGCCGCGAGACGGCCGCGATCATGGTCAGCACCGGCGAGCTCAGCCCGGCGAAGTGCGGGTAGCCAGAGCCGCGGCAGGTGGCGATCTTGAAGAGCTCGGAGCTGCAGTGCGTGCGCCGGGCCTCGCGCTCCCAAAGGTCGGCGGCGCGCCGCGGAATCTCCCGGGCCAGGCGCAGGTCGCCCCAGTCGAGCGCCGCGCGCCACAGGAACCACTGGTGCGGAATCCAGACGCTGCCGTTCCAGTACCCGTCCGGGTCGTAATAGGGCGCGGACTGGTCCACGGTGCTCAGCCCGGCCGGCGAGGAGTAGCGCCGGCCGTCGGCCAGCTGCGCCAGCAGGCCGGCGGCGCGCGCCGGGTCGATCCCGCCGGCGATCAGCGGGGTCATGGCGTCGAGGGTGCGGTTGAAGTTCTCGCCGCTAGGATGGCGGAAGGGCTCGAAGGTCGCGTGCCGGACGTAGCTGTAGACCCCGGCGGCCGGGTCCCAGGTGCGCTCGACGGCGGCGAGCCCCCTGGCGATGTCCGCCTCGTAGCCGGCGACGTCGGCCCTGGCCGCGCCGCCGAGCTCCAGGGCGAAGCGGCGCATCAGGCGCGAGAAGCGCACCGCGTGGGCCGTCGAGCAGACCGGGGTGACCTGGTCCTCCAGGCCGGCGACGTGGACGGCCACCTGCGGGGGCAGGTCGTCCCAGCCTCCGGTGTTGTAGAAGATCGGGAAGGTGTTGAGCAGCCCAGTGCCGAAGCGGTCCGTCGGCGAGCCCGGCGTGTGGCCCAGCAGGTAGCGGTAGAGCTTCCGGAGGCGCGGGTAGAGGCCGGCGAGCACGGCGCGGTCCCGGGTTCGGCTCCAGATCTCGGCCAGCAGATGGGCCTGGACCGGCAGCGGCGTGCCGTGCCAGATGAAGTCGGCCGGCTCGTCCGGCGAGCACAGGTAGACTTTGAGGCACTCGAGCGCCGCGGCCGGGTCGACCTCGAGAAGGCCCAGGCCGTGCATGCCCGCGTCCCAGGAGTAGAACCCTCCCCAGATCTTCCCCGGCGTGTAGGTGGCCACCGTCTCCCAGGGGAGGAAGCACGGGTAGGACACGTTCATCAGGCAGTTGGCGGCCAGCAGCCGGCCGCCGAGGGCAAACCGCTCCGGCACGGCGGCGGCCTCGCCGGGGGTGGGCGCCAGCGGCGCCGGGCCGGGCAGGGCGGCCAGCGCGGAGGCCGCGTCGGCCCCGCGCGCGAAGGCCAGCCCCAGCCGGACCTCGCCGCCGGCCGGGACCCGGACCGCCGCGGCGCGCAGGCAGCCCAGCCGACCGGCTGTTCCGACAAGCCGGACAGGCCGCTCCGCCGCGAAGAGGACCGGCTCGGGCGCGAGCCCGAACCCGAGCCGCCCGTCCGCAACCACCGCGTAGGCGCCGCCGAGGGCGCTGCTCGAGAAGACGAAGCGTCCGTCGCCGGCCGGGGCGGCCTCCGTCCGGTCGGGGGACGCGGCCGCGGCGTCGACGACCAGGTCTTCCCGGGGCGCGGCGGTGATGACGAACCCGTCTATCGGGACGTGTCCGGGGACCGTGCCGAAGAGGTCGCGCCCGGCCGCCGTGCGCCAGTCCGGGTCGACCACCAGGCTGAACTCATGGGCGCCGGCGGGGAGGTCGCCGAGCGCCACCCAAAGCCACCGGTAGCCGTCGCCCTTATCGAAGCGCAGGGGCAGCCGCCGGCCATTCCAGACCAGCCAGTGGCGGAAATCGCCGCCCTCCCCGTTCTGGAAGCGGATGCCCAGGCTCGCGCCGGCCACCGGGGCCGGCAGTTCGGTCCGGTAGGTCACCTTCGTCCCGGGCAGGATGGCCCAGCGGCCCGACAGGCAGCGCCCGCCGACCGCGCCGCGGTCGAACTTGACGAGGTTTCGGAAGCCGTCCTCCATCCGCCGTGCCCAGGTGTCGAGCGCGGCGTAGTCCTCCGCGGCGATCCAGGAATCTCCGGGACGGAGGTTGAGCTCCGGAGGCCGGCCGAGCTCCGGCGGGATGGCCGCCAGGACTTCCATTTCGACCGAGCGCGCGCGGTCCGTGCGATTGGCCAGCCGCACCTCGGCGGCGCACGCCGACCCGGCCGGGCGGAACTCGACGACCGCGGTCAGGTCCTCCAGCCCCTCGAGGTCGAACTTCCAGCTGAAGCGGCGTAGGCCCGGTGCGGCCCCGAAGGCGTGGAAGCTGCGGCAGGCCCCGTCGGTGAAGTCCGGCAGCACCGGCTCGCCGCCGTCCGCGCGGAAGGCGAACATGAAGTCCGCACTGCGACCGAGCTGGCGCACCAGGTGGCTGGCACCGGCGTAGAGCTTGCCATAGGGCCCCCAGTCCGGGACGGAGAGGTCCCGGGTCTGCACCGGCCGCCGAACGCCTGACTTCCTCTGGCCCATGGCTGTAATCCCTTCACGCTGGACGGGAGGGAATCATATCCGCAGGTCCGCCCGGCGCCACCGATTAGAGCCGACGATGGCAACGGCGGTCAACTGGGCGGGCGCCAGCCGATGAACGTGGACACGGCGACGAAATCACCACACAGGAACAGGCACCCGTCAGCTCATCCCAGTGCTCACCACTCGGCGCTTGGGGCCCGGCCGGCGGCGGCCGTCCGGCAGGTTCATACCCGCGGGATTGGAGGCCGGGAATCACACGGACGAGCAGATAGACGGCCTCCGCCAAGGAGTTGCGCCGCCACCGCACCACGGGAGGGCATGGTCCTACCCCAAGCTACCCAACCGCGAGCCATTCCTCAGCCGCCGACCCCAGGACTCCACCCGGTGAAGAACACTGCCCGCGGACTGCGGCGGTCAGGGCTGGCCGGAGGTGAGCCTCCCGCCGGCGGCAGATGGAAGCACCTTGGCCATTTCGATCAGGAAGAGCCGTCGGATGGCATCGTAGCCGCGCTCGTTGGGATCCTCCAGGTTCGCATAGTACCAGTAGTGCGGGTCCTCGGAACGATAGTTCTTCCTCCACAACTCCCGGCAGTGGATGCCGTGGCCCAGGAAGGCGTCGTGCATAGACACGAGATGGACGTTGGACCGCGATTGGGAGCATCTGCGGATGGCCTGGTTGTACGCCCCAAGGACCGCCGTGGCGTCGGGCCAGCGCGGCAGGCCCGCGGCCGAGGCGTCGCCGACCCCGTCGGTCGGGTCGTAGATGTCCGCCAGGAACACCTCGCATCCTCCCGGAAACCGGGTCGCGAGCAGATCGAGCATCTCCGTCAGGCGCCTCTCGAAATTGGCGATCCACGGCTTGGCCTGTTCCAGCGTCGCCCCGTACATGGCGCCCTCGCGCGGCGGCGTCTGACCGTAGTTATGGATGATGTCGTTGCCGCCACTGGTCATGACCACGACGCCGAGAACGTCGGCCGGCTGCACCTCCAGGTGCTTGCGGATGGCGTCGAGGTGTTCCGGGGAAGTGCTGCCGGAGGCGGCGAGATTCCGGGCTGAGAGCCCGGGCATCACCGCCTTGAGGTTCAGTCCGCGCATGTCGGCGAACTCGTCCGGCGGATTGGCGACCAGCAGATCGAAGTACGAGTAACCCTTTCGCGCACCGTAGCCAGCAGTGACGCTGTCGCCAAGCCCGAGAAGGAGGACTTTCCGCGACGTCCACGGCCGCGCAAAGGGCTCACGGGAAACAGCCGGCCCTGCGGGCCCTTCGCCGACGGGGAGCGACAGCAGGAGGTATCGATAGGCAGCAGCTCCGGCGATCAGTACCAAGCCGACTGCAACGAGCAGAACCAGCCGGCGTCTGCTGCGGGGACCGGGGGATCCAGTTCTGGGTTCACTGCCCATGACAGGGGCCTCCACCGATCTCGGCATTGTACCTGGCCGGAGGCTCTTGGCAAAGCGCCATGTTGCCGGGGTCCGGAACCGCCGGCAATCGGCCTCGGTCTTTCAGCAGGATCACCTTGCGCGTGCCCGCAGTCATCGGCGCACGTCGGCACTCCAAGCTGTTGTTGCCCCCGTTCGGCGCCCCCCTTGCAAAGCCCCGCGCGCCGGCCTAGAATCCCCCTCATGCTCAGCACCGCCGCGCAGCTCGACCGCGTCCTCCTGCCCTTCAGCGCCGTCTTCGGCGCGGTGATCGGCAGCTTCATCAACGCGGCCGTCTACCGCATCCCGCGGAACATCTCGCTGTGGAAGGAGAAGCGCTCCTTCTGCCCGCAGTGCCGCGCGCAGATCGCCTGGCACGACAACATCCCGGTGCTGAGCTACCTGCTGCTCCTCGGCCGCTGCCGGAGCTGCCGCAAGCGCATCCCGGGGCGCTACCTGGTCGTCGAGCTGCTCACCGCCGGGCTCTTCGCGGCCATCTACTGGCACGTGCGCATCCTCAACGGCCCGGAGGCCGCCGCCGCCGGCCGGATGACGGCGCTGGGCTGGGAGCACCTGGGCGCCTATCTGGCGCTGACCGCCGGGCTGATTCTGGCCGCCTTCTGCGACATCGAGGACTACGAGGAGACCCCGGAGCAGAAGCGCGAGCGCGAGAAGCGCGCCCGCAAGCTCAAGGCCGCCGGCAAGGACATCGAGGACGAGGAGGGCCCGTCGGTCTACGGGATCATCCCCGACGAGGTGACCGTGACCGGGCTGTGCCTGGCCCTGCCCCTGGCGCTGCTCCTCCCGGCGATCCACTGGAACGCGCTCCGGCTGGTCCCCCCGCTGGAGCTCGGCGGCCCGGCCCTGGACCTCGCCGGCCGGCTCAACGCCGGGATCGACGCGCTCCTGGGCGCGGCCGTGGGCGGGGGCATGATCTGGCTGACCGGGCTCTTCGGCAAGCTGGTCTTCCGCAAGGAGGCCATGGGCTTCGGCGACGTGCTCTTCGTGGCCATGATCGGGAGCATCCTGGGCTGGAAGGCCGCGCTGCTGGTCTTCTTCCTGGCGCCGGTCTTCGGCTCGATCTTCGGCATCACCATGCGCGTGCTGCGCGGCGAGCGCTACGTGCGCTACGGGCCGTTCCTGGCCGCGGCGGCGGTGCTGGTCATCTTCTACGAGCCGCTGCTGTCCGCCTACTTCGAGACCGCCTTCCGGGGCCTCGCGGCCGCACTGCAGGGCGGGGCCGAGCCCGGCACCGACTGGTGGCACCTGCACCACCGCGTGCCCTTCGTGGACTTCGAGAAGACAACCCGGGGGATAGCCTGGCCATGAGCCCCAAGCGCGTCGCGGTGATCGACTACGGGATGGGCAACCTGCGCAGCGTCTGCGCGGCGCTCTCCCGGCTCGGCGCCGAGCCGGCCGTGACCGCCGACCCGGCGGAGCTGGCCAGGGCCGACGCCCTGGTGCTGCCCGGCGTGGGCGCCTTCGGGGACGCCGCCGGAGCTCTGAGCTCCCGCGGCCTGACCGGCGCGGTCCGCTGCGCCGCCGCGGCGGCCGCGGACGGGGCGGGCCGGCCCTTCCTGGGCATCTGCCTGGGACTGCAGCTCCTCTTCCGGGCCAGCGAGGAGGCCCCGGGCGTCGAGGGGCTGGGCGTCCTGCCCGGGGCGGTCCGGCGCTTCCCGGAGCGCTCGCCGGACGGCGCGGGGCTCAAGGTCCCGCACATGGGCTGGAACGAGGTTACGGTCGCCAGCGCGGGAGCGCTGACCGCGGGCCTTTCCGGCGGGGAGCGCTTCTACTTCGTGCACTCGTTCTACGCCGCGCCGGAGCGCCCGGGCGACATCGCCCTGGCCTGCGAGTACGGCGGCGTGCGCTTCGCCGCCATGGCCGCGCGCGGCCGCCTCTTCGCCACCCAGTTCCACCCCGAGAAGAGCCAGGCCCGCGGCCTGGCCATGCTCGGGGAGTTCCTGAAGCTGGTCTGATGGACGCGGAGCCGGAGCGCCCCGGGGGCTTCCGGATCCCGGCAGAGGCCTGGGCGGCGGTGGTCATCGTGACAGTCTGCTTCGGCGCGTACTTCGGGCCGCTGCTCTGGAGGCGGGCGCAGCTGAACCGGGAGATCCGGGAGCTGTTCGCGGCGAAGGAGCCTCGGGAGATCGGCTGGAGGCTCCGCGGCCTGAACTGGCGGCAGCAGCCGGCGGCCGATTCGGCCATCGGGCGGTTCGCGGCGGAGGCTCCGGAGCGGCTGTGGCTGCCCGAGGAGCGCACCTTCCTGTGGCTGATCGATGACCGAAGCCTGATGCTGGTGGCCCCGCAGCTCGAGGAGGGCTACGAAATCAGAGAACTCCCAGAAGAAATGACCATCGAGAACCTGTCCGGCGATGGCCGGGAGGTGGCCATCACTTTCAGTCTCGGCGACGCGCTGGCCACCAGGATGGGGGTGGCCCGCGGCGCGAAACGCCGGGCCCATGTGCCGCTCAAGGTGCTGCTCCTGTCCCGCAAGGAGGAGCACCGGCTCTTCCAGCGCACCATGGCTCCCGAGGTGATCATAACCTGCACAAATGCCGACTTCTTCGCCGACAACTGGCTGCGGATGGCCGGAGAAGCCCCCCGCGCCAGGAAGGAGCAATCATGACATCAAGACAGGCGAACCAACCCAATCCCTTCTCCTCGTCCGAGATCCGCCCGCGCCTTGAACGCCTGCGCCAGGCCATGCGTGAGCAGCGCCTCGACGCCCTGCTGGTCAGCTCGGTGCCCAGCGTCCGCTATCTCTCCGGCTTCACCGGGGACAGCTCGGTCGCGCTGGTCACCCGCACCGGGCAGTACCTGTTGACCGACTTCCGCTTCGAGGAGGAGGCGGCCATCACCGCGCCGCTCTTCAGGTGCCTGGTCCGCAGGCTCGGCATGATGGAGCTGGTCGAGAAGACCGCCCGCCGGCTGCGCCTGCGCCGGCTGGGCTTCGAGGAGCAGGTGCTGACCGCCGCGGAGCTCCGCGACCTGGGCGGCCGGCTGGGCCGCTCGCGGCTGGTCCCCACCGCCGGGGTCGTCGAGCGCCTGCGCATGATCAAGAGTCCGGCCGAGATCGCCGTCCTCCGCCGCGCGGCGGCCGCCGCCGAGCGGGGCCTGCTCCTCGCCCGCCGCGCGATCCGCCCGGGGGCCACCGAGGCCGCGGTCGCCGCCGAGCTCCGGCGCTGCCTGGTGGCCCGCTGCGGAGCGCAGGACCAGGCCTTCGAGACCATCATCGCCGAGGGCCCGCGGGGCAGCCTGCCGCACGCCCGGCCGACCGACCGGAAGGTGCGGCGCGGCTCGCTGGTGCTGGTTGACTGGGGCGCGCGGGTCGGATTCTACCACTCGGACCTCACTCGCGTCCTGGCTCTGGGGAAGGCGCCGCCGCTCTACCGGAAGCTGGTGAAGCTGGTGCGCCAGGCGCAGCTGGCGGCCATGGAGATCATCCGGCCGGGCGTGCCGCTGGCCGACGTGGACCGCGCCGCCCGCGCGGTGATCGAGCGCGCCGGCTACGGCCCGCGCTTCGGCCACGCCCTGGGCCACGGCATCGGCCTGCAGGTCCACGAGGCCCCCCGGCTCTGGGCCCGCGCCGCCGAGAAGGCCGAGCCCGGCATGGTCTTCACCGTCGAGCCGGGCATCTACCTCCCCGGCAAGTTCGGCATCCGCATCGAGGACGATGTCCTGGTCACCGCCACCGGCATGGAGGTGCTGAGCTCCCTGCCGCACGACGAGCGGCTGGCCGGGGAGCCGTAGCAGGCCGTTGAAGAACGGCCTGCTGGAGCAGGCGAGCAGGAGAACAGGCGATCAGGTGAGGACGAAGGCGCGAGGGGCAACGGCAATGGCGGCAGCCGTGCGCATGGGACTGTCATTCCTGACGGCCGGACTGCTGGTTGCCTGCACGGCCGCCTCCGCGGAGCCAGCCGCTCCGCCGGCGGCGCCTGCCGCCGCGCCCGTCGAGTACGCCGCCGGCCGGGAGCTCGCCCGGCTGGCCAACCGGACGGTCAGCGAGAGCAGCGGCATCGCGGCCAGCCGCGTCCACGAGGGTGTCTTCTGGACGCACAACGACTCCGGCGGGCGCGCCGAGCTCTACGCCTTCAACGCCAAGGGCGAGGACCTGGGCACCTACAAGGTTCCGGGGGCCAACGTCGACTGGGAGGACATCTGCGCCTTCAAGGCCGGCGACAAGGGGTGCCTGGCCGTCGCCGACACCGGCGACAACCTGCACGTCCGCAGGAGCTACACCATCTACATCTGCGAGGAGCCGGAGAAGCGCCCCGAGCCCGGCGGCAGGCAGGCCGCGGAGCTGAAGCTCGTCCGCAAGGTCGAGTTCGCCTACGCCGACGGCTCCTCCCGCGACTGCGAGGCGGTGGCCGCCGAGCCCGACGGCTCGGTCCTGTATCTGGCCAGCAAGATCCGCTCGGCCAAGAGCGGCGGGATGTTCTCCCTGGAGCCCACCGTCGACGGCCGGCTCTTCGCGCTGGACCTCAAGGGCGCCGGCAACGACGAGAAGCTCAAGGCCCGGGAGATCGCCGTCCACAAGTGGCTGAACGTCACCGCCATGGACATCTCGCCCGATGGGCGCCGGGCGGTGCTGCTGACCTACGTGAACGCCCACGAGTTCACCCGGGCCGAGGGTCAGACCTGGGAGGGGGCCTTCAAGGGCGAGCCCCGGGAGATCGCCCTGCCCGCCCGGCCGCAGGGCGAGGGCATCACCTACGGCACCGACGGCAAGACGCTCTACCTGACCAGCGAGAGCTCCAAAGGGTGCCCGCTGTACGCGGTGGAGCCGAAGGCGGCGGGCGCAGGGGCCAAGCCGGAGGCGAAGTAGCGCCCATGGAGGATGTGACTCTTCAGGGCGGTCCGGCCAGGCCCGTCCGCACCTGGCGGCCGATGATCCTGTGGAGCGGCGGCATCGTTCTCGCCCTCGGTCTGACCTGGTTCACCGGCGCGGTGGTCGTGCCCTACTGGCAGGTGCGGAGTTTCGTGAAGAGCCAGACCACCAAGATGCCGGCATGGGAACGCCTGGGCGGCGAGCGCCGCGCCTGCGAACGGCTGAGGCGCTACATCTGCCTGCCTGACCCGCTGGCTACCAATCGCGATTGGGCGGTACAGCTCCTGGCGCAGCACTGTGATGGCGGCGCCGACGCGGTTACAGCATTGCTGCACGACGAACGGACCCCGCTTGAAACCCGGCTGGCCATCATCGACTGCCTGGGCTGCGAGTGGGATAGCGAGATGGACAAGCGCGAGGACTGGCGCCCGGAGGCGCTCTTCAGAGTTCTGAGCAGCCCCTCCGGTCAAGTGCGGATCGCAGCGGCCCGGGGTCTGGTGCCGAGGGTCCCGATTGTGAGAGACGAAGGGTCCGATCGGATGACTGACGCGGGACTGGCCCAGTTGGCAAAGGACTTGCGGGCAGGGGACTCCTCGCTGCACCTCGCAGCGGCCCGCGCGCTGCACTCCGTGGCCGAGGATCTGGACAAGATATCGTTCCCCGAGGACACCCGTAGATTCCGCGCCGCCGCGGAGCCGACCCTCAAAGCCGCGCTGGCGGACCCCGACCCGGCGGTCCGCGCCGAGGCCGCGGAGGCGCTCAAGCACAAGCTGGGCAAGGCGACGGTCAGGTGGGGCGGACCGGGGGAATGACGCCTCCCGATATGCCGCAATCAGCCCACATTGGGCGACTTGCGCCGGCACGTGCAAATCTGCATTTGGAATGCATAATTGCACGGCCAGGGCAGAAGGAGCCGTCACCATGACGCGACAGATGATTCGCTCCGGAATCCTGCTGATCTCGTTGCTGTGCTTCCCGGTGACGCTCTTCTACATCTCGCCCTACTTGGCCGTCGACGCCGCCATGGTCGGGCTGGTGTCCGGGTCGGTGCTCCTATACGCGGTCCAGTTCGCCGGCGCAGTCTTCGTCGGCCGGGCCTTCTGCGGATGGATCATGCCATGCGGCGGGCTGCAGGAGGCCTGTTTCTCCGCGAACCGAGGGCCGGCCAAGGGCGGCCGGCGGAACTGGATCAAGTGGTTTGTGTGGGGCCCGCTGCTCGCGGCCATCGTACTCATGCTGGTCAGGGCCGGCGGAGTGCTGGGCGTTGACCCGCTGCGGCAGACGCGCGGCGGCATCTCGGTGATGGACCCGGTGGGCTACATGTTCTTTTACGCCGTGGTCGGCACGATCACAGTCATGGCGCTGGTCTTCGGCCGGCGCGCCTTCTGCCACTACTTCTGCTTCATGGCGCCCTTCATGATCCTGGGGAGGAAGCTGCGCAACGCCCTCAGGCTTCCGGCGCTGCAGCTCGCCGCCACCGGCGGGGCCTGCGTGGACTGCAAACGCTGTACCGCGGTTTGCCCGATGAGCCTGGACGTCCCGGCCATGGTCCGGTCCGGCCGGCCCGAGTCGGCTGAGTGCATACTCTGCGGGAACTGCGCTGACGCCTGCCCGAACGAGGCGGTTCGGCTGGGGTTCGGGAGGGCGGCGACCCAGGTCGAAGCGCCGACGGCCAAGCAGGCTTGAGGGCTCTGTCATTCTGAGTGGAGCGAACAATCTGCAGTGCGCGCCACTATAGGCGGGAAGATCCTTCTCTTCGCTCAGGATAACGGGAGTCGCGAGTCCTGAATAGCTCCGCTGCCAACTGGCAACTGCCAACTGACAACCTATAATCCCCCTCCGTGAAGAAGCCCGCCGCCTTCGTCGCCCTCGACCTCGAGACCACCGGCCTGGACAGCCGGCACGACGAGATCATCGAGTTCGGCGCGGCGCGGTTCGAGAAGGGCCAACTCGTCGCGACATTCTCGAAGCTGGCCCGGCCCTCGCGCGCGTTGCCCAGGGCGGTGGAACTGCTCACCGGCATCACCGACCAGGAGCTGGCCGCCGCGCCGCTCCTGGCCGACGTCCTCCCTGAGTTCCTCGAGTTCCTGGGCGACGACCCGCTCGTCGCCCACAACTCGCCCTTCGACGCCGGGTTCCTCGAGGAGGCCACCGGCCGGCGCTTCCGGCGGGAGGTGCTCGACAGCCTGGAGCTCTCGCGCATAGTCATGCCCGAGGCGCCCAGCCACTCGCTCGAGAAGCTCGCCAAGCAGCTCGGGCTGCCGTCCGAGCGGCACCACCGGGCGGCCGACGACGCCGAGCTCTGCGGGCGGCTGTGGCTCGTCCTCCTCGAGAAGCTCGGGGAGCTGCCGCTGCCCGTGCTCACCGAGATGAACTGGCTGGTGGGGCCACTGGGGCACCCGCTCGGCAAGCTGTTGGCCGACGCCGAGAAGGCCGCTCTCGGCGAGAAGCTCGACTCCGGCGAGCCGGAATACGCGGCGCTGCTCCGCTCGCGGCGGGGGCCGCGGCCTGAGACGAAGCCCGAGGAATCCGAAGAGCTCCCCGAGCCGGCTCCGCTCGACCCGAAGAAGCTCGCCGCCGAGCTCGACGCCGGCGGGGCGCTCTCCCGGACGCTCTCCGGCTACGAGGCGCGGCCCGAGCAGCTCCGGATGTGCCGGGCGGTGGCCGAGAGCTTCAACGCCGGGCGGCACCTGGTCGTCGAAGCCGGAACGGGCGTGGGCAAGTCCCTGGCCTACCTGCTCCCCGCCGCGGTCTGGGCGGCCGGCGGCCGGCGCGTGGTGGTCAGCACCAACACCAAGAACTTGCAGTCGCAGCTCTTCGGCAAAGATCTGCCGCTCCTCGAGAAGGCGCTCGGCCGGCCGGTGGAGGCGGCGCTCCTCAAGGGGCGGCGGAATTACCTCTGCCTCCGGAAGCTGCTCTACGTCCTGCGCGAGGCCCAGAGCGAGCTCGACGACGTCGAGCGCGGCGCGCTGCTCCCCGCCATCGTCTGGGCCGCGCGGACGCCCACGGGCGACCTGGCCGACTGCTCGCCGCTCTTCCGGCCCGACGCCCGGGACCTGGTCGAGAAGCTGACCACCGACGGCCCGGACTGCCTGGGCCGGGCCTGCAAGCAGCGCGGGGGCTGTTTCCTGTGGGCGGCGCGCGAGCGGGCCCAGGCCGCGCGGATCGTGGTCGCGAACCACGCCCTGGTCCTGGCCGACCTCGACAACGAGACGCCGGTCCTGCCGCCGCACCAGGAGCTGGTCTTCGACGAGGCCCACAACCTCGAGGCCGCCGCGACCGACAGCATGTCGGTGCGCCTGGGCGCCTGGCGCTTCTACCGCGCGTTCAACCGGCTCTTCAAGTACCGCCGCGGCGGCTCGGGCAAGCGCCGCTCCCGCCGCCGCTCGGCCGGCGCCGACGAGCCAGCCGGGACGGGCCTGCTGCCCTCGCTCTTCGAGCAGTGCTCGCGCTCGCGCGGCCGCGCGGCGGCCGGCTTCCTCGACCGGCTGGTCGACGACGCCCAGAGCTGCGCCGGGCGGCTGGTCGAGGCGAACGACGCCGTCAGCACCTTCTTCGTCGCGCTCAAGGGCCTGTGGCTCGCCGGCAAGGACTGGGACAAGCTGCGCTACTCGGCCGGGACCCGCCGCGCCGACCTCTGGGAGGCGCCGGTCGAGGCCAAGATGGCGCTGGTCTCGCGCCTGGCCGGGGTCAAGGAGCTGCTCGAGCGTATGGCCGCGATGCTCGCCGACGACCCGGAGGCCGAGAACCTCTCGCGGTCCGACGAGCTCGGCCGGGACATGCTCGCCGCGCTCGGTCGGATCAACGAGCTCATCGAGGATCTCGAGTTCACCGTCCGCGGCGAAGACCCCAAGTTCGTCTACTGGGCGGAGCTCGGCGGCCAGGAGCGCGACCAGCCCGAACTCCTGGCCGCGCCGCTCGAGGTCGCGCCGCAGCTGGCCGCGCGGCTCTTCGGCCAGAAGCGCGCCTGCATCCTCTGCTCGGCGACGATGACCGTCGGGAAGAAGTTCGATTACCAGGTGAGTCGGTTGGGCTTGGATCTGCTCGGAGAAGTTCCGAGTTCCGAGTCCCGCGCACCGGGTTCGGAGGACGAAATCCGGGAGCCCGAGGTTGAGTACGAGGAACCGCCGGAACCCGGCGACCTGCCTCGTCGTCAGAGCCACCAACTCAGAACTCGGAACCCGGAACCCGGTACCAGAGCGTTCGACACGCTGCTCCTGGGCACGCCCTTCAACTTCGGCAAGCAGTGCCTGGCGCTCGTCCCGGCCTGGCTCTCCGAGCCGGGCTACGCCGAGACCGGCCGGAACAGCGCCGAGCTCACCGCCATGCTCGCCGGGCTCTTCAAGGCGACCCACGGTCGGGGCATGGTGCTCTTCACGAGCTACGCGGCGCTCGACGAGGTCTACCGCGACCTCCGGCCGGCCTTGGAGAGCGAGGGCATCGCCGTGCTGGCCCAGGGGCGGGACGGCTCGCGCGAGAGCCTGCTCGCCGCGCTCCAGGGCGAGGAGCCGGTGGTGCTCCTGGGGGCGAGCTCCTTCTGGGAGGGGGTCGACGTGCGCGGCCCGGCGCTCTCGGCGCTGGTCCTGGCTCGGGTGCCTTTCCAGGTTCATACGGAGCCGCTCTTCCAGGCCCGGGGCGAGCTCATCGAACGCCGCGGGCACAGTTCCTTCATGGAGTACTCGCTCCCCGAGGCGGTCCTCAAGTTCCGCCAGGGCTTCGGCCGCCTGATACGCAGCAAGACCGACCGCGGCGTGGCGGTCCTGGCCGACAAGCGGCTGGTCTCCAAGCGCTACGGCTCGGTCTTCCTGAACTCCCTGCCGGTCCGCCCAAGGGTCGTGGCCAACGCGGAGCAGATGGTCAGGCAGGTGGAGGACTTCCTGGGAAGACAGGAGCCGTAGCTCCAGCTGCCGCCTGCGCGAGGACAGCTGGATGCCACCGCAGATACGGACTGGTCAGTCCGCTATCGATTTCCAGCACAGCTTCTACCTCGCCAACATACGCCCTTACGTATCTTGCGTGATTTATCAAAGAATCGTGTTGACCGATAATCACTGTGCGCTATAATCGCGGACTGACCGGTCAGTCCGCAGGAGATGACATGAGCCAGGAACCAGACGCTCCCCAGACAATTGCCGCTTCACCTCAGCCCGCCGAGCAGGCCCAGGCGGAGAGCCCTCTCTGCAAGGCCCGCAAGCAGCAGAAGATTCTGGAGGCCGCCGCCCGGGCGTTCGCCGGACAGGACTTCCACAAGGTGCGCACCGACGACATCGCCGCGGCTGCCGGCGTTGGCAAGGGAACCCTCTTTCGCTACTTCGCCGGCAAGGAAGAGCTCTTCGTCGCCACCATGGTCTACTCCGTGGAGGTGGCCTCCGCCGAGATGGACCGCGCCCTGGCCGGCATCTACGGGCCGCAGGAGCGCCTGGAGACCGCCTGCCGGCAGTTGGTGGACTTCTACCAGAAGAACGAGTGCCTCTTCCAGCTGCTGCACGGGGACAAGGCCCTGCACGATCAGCCGCGCCACGCCGAGTTCCACGCCCGGCTGCAGCAGCAGCGCGACAAGATCGCCCAGATCCTCCGCGACGGCCAGGCCGCCGGCTGCTTCCGTCAGAAGTTCGACGCGGCCGTGGCCGCCAGGCTGCTCTTCGGGATGATGCGCACCGCCATGCGAGTCCCGGAGTTCAAGGACCGCCCGGCCGACGAGATCGCCGGCACGCTGCTCGACCTCTTCCTGAGAGGGGCCGGCAAGGGCCATGCCCAGTGCCGGCCGACCGCCGGCGCGCCGGCCGCGCCATCCGGCGAGGCGCCCCCCGGCGGCGTGGGGGGCTGACTCCGGCCCGTGACCGGCAACCAGCAACCCACAACCCCCAACCCGTAACCGAGGTCCTCACAGATGCCGCAGATCAAGTTCCCGCCGAACGTCGATCCCGAGAAGCAGAACCTCTGGCGCACCTCCCGGGGCCGCGGCCGGGATCGTTACCTCAAGGACTCCGACGCGGTCATCGAGCGCCGCCCGGTCACCTGGCCGTACATCAAGCGCTTCCTGGGCGAGGTGCGGCCGATGCGCGCCCACGTCATCGCCGCCGTCGCCCTCATGCCGCTGGCCGCGGCCGGGGCGGCGATCATGCCGGTGGCCAGCAAGGTGCTCTTCGACGGCGTCATACCCCTGGCCGCCGGAAAGACCGAAACCCTGGCCGGGCGTTCCAGCGAGCTTCCCGTCCTGCTCGGCCGCTACTTCCCGAGCGGCGACCTGACCATCATCCCGGCCTTCATGGGCGCGCTGGCGCTGCTGGCCGCGGCCTCGCTGGCCATCGGCTTCCTGATGCGCTACCTGATGATGACCGCCGGGGAGCGCCTGGTCACCCAGATGCGCCACAAGCTGCACGACCACATCCAGTTCCTGTCCATCCGCTACATCGAGGACACCCAGGTCGGCGGGATCATCAGCCGGGTGATGAGCGACGTCGGCGAGGTGCGCAGCCTGCTCTTCGGCGGCTTCCTCAACTTCGCCGTCAACGTGGTGCGCATGCTGGTGCTGCTCGGCGTGCTCTTCTACCTCGACTGGTGGATGACCCTGGCCAGCATCGTGCTGGTCCCCGGCTACACCGTCGTCTTCCTGCGCTTCCGGAAGCGCCTGCGTCCGGCCTGGCGGCACATCCGCGAGGAGGTCTCGCGTCTCACCGCCCGGGTGGCCGAGGTCTTCGGCGGCGCCAGGGTGGTCAAGGCCTTCGTCCAGGAGCGCCGCGAGAACGGCATCTTCTTCAAGTGGTGCAACGACCTGATGCGCAAGAACATGCGCGTTCACCGCCTGCACCTGGGCATGCACTCCAGCGCCGACGGCGTGGCCCAGATGAGCCGCGTGCTGGTGCTGGGCCTGGGCGCCTGGCGGGTGGTCGACGGACAGATCTCGGCCGGCGACCTGCTGGCCTTCACCGGCATGCTCTTCATGTTCTTCGACCCGATGGTCGAGGCCGTGCAGATCAACAACCAGCTGCAGCAGGCCATGGCCTCGGTCGAGCGCATCTATGACGTGCTCGACCGCAAGCCCGAGGTCCAGGAGCGCCCGGCGGCGCTGCGCGTCGGGCGGCTCGAGGGCCGGGTGGAGTTCGAGAACGTGGCGTTCCGCTACAACCGCGAGGCCGCCAAGAAGACGCTGGACGAAGTCTCCTTCGCCATCGCCCCCGGCGAGTGCCTGGCGGTGGTCGGCGCCTCGGGCGCGGGCAAGACCACGCTCACCAACCTGCTCGCGCGGCTCTACGACGTCGAGTCCGGGCGGGTGCTGGTCGACGGCCGCGACATCCGCGACCTGGAGCTGGCGCCCTACCGCCGGAACCTGGCAGTGGTCCTCCAAGACACCTGGCTCTTCAACGGCACGGTGCGCGAGAACATCGCCTACGCCCGGCCGGACGCCACCGAGGAGGAGGTCCGCCGCGCGGCCGAGCAGGCCAACGCCCTGGAGTTCATCGAGAAGCTGCCCAAGGGCTTCGCCGAGCCGGTCGGAGAGCGCGGCGTCAAGCTCTCCGGCGGCCAGAAGCAGCGCGTGGCCATCGCCCGGGCGATCCTGGCCGACCCGCGCATCCTGATCCTCGACGAGGCCACGAGCTCCCTGGACAGCCGCGCCGAAAGCCTCATCCAGGAGGCCCTCGAACGGCTGATGAAGGGCCGCACCACGCTGGTCATCGCCCACCGCCTGTCGACCATCACCAACGCCGACCGGATCCTGGTGCTGGAGGACGGGCGCATCGCCGAGACCGGCACGCACGATCAGCTCCTCGCCAGCCGCGGCGCCTACTACCGGATGTTCATGGAGCAGTACGGCAAGGTGAAGTTCCTGCGCCGGGCGGTGGAGCAGAAGGTCGGCGAGCTGGCCGCGCTCCCGGCGAGCGCGGAGTGAGCCGGCCATGACCATCAGGAACGCCCGCCGGGTCCGCCCGGTCGAGATCGTCGTCCTCTCCGCGGCGCTGGTGCTGACCGCGTTAGCCTGGATGCGCTGCTCGCCGCACAAACCGCCGGGCGCGTCGGCTCAGCCGCCCGTTCAGCGGTCCGCTCCGGATGTCCAGGCGGCTCCCGTCACGAAGCCGGCTGGCCCCTCGGCCGCGGACGCCGCCGCCAGGACCGTCCGCGTCGCCGCCATGCAGATGTACAGCCGCTTCGCCGACCCGGCGGCCAACCGCGACCGGATGGAGAAGCTCGCCCGCGAGGCCGCCAAGGGCGGCGCCAAGATCATCGTCTTCCCGGAGGCCGCGGTCCAGGGCTACGTCTCCCCCAAGTTCGAGCTCTGGACCGACCCGAAGCGCCGGCCCGGTGAGGGCAAGTCGCTGGAGGGCTTCGCCGAGCCGGCCGACGGCGAGTCGGCCAGGCGCTTCGGGAAGCTTGCCGCGGAGCTCAAGGTCCACCTGGTCGTTCCGTTCATAGAGCGCGCCGAGACTGACGGCGGGGTCAAGTACTTCAACTCGCTGCTGCTCTTCGGCCCGGACGGGAAGCGGCTGCTGCACTACCGCAAGATCAATCCCTGGCCGCGGGCCGAGGCCACCTGGGCGGCCGACGGCGACCGGGGCCTGGCCTTCGTCGACACCGAGCACGGCCGGCTGGGCCTCCTGATCTGCTACGACATCCACTCGGTGGCCCAGAGGCTCGCCGCCGAGAAGGTCGACACCCTGCTCTACGCCATCGCCTGGGTGGACGCCAAGCCCGCGCGCTGGTTCGGAGAGCGCCTGCCGGACAAGGCCAAGGCCCTGGGCGTCAACATCGTCGCCGCCAACTGGACCTTCCCGGAGAGCGACCGCCTGATCGACCCCGGCTACGGCTATTCGCGGGTGATAGCGAAGGACGGCAGGGTCCTGGCCGAGGCCAAGGCCGAGCTGGCCGAGGAGATCGTCTACGCGGAGCTGCCGGTCGGGAGCCGCTGAGAACGGCCGGCTTTCGGCATTCGGCTTTGGGCTTTGGGGGCAACAACGGCAGTTCTCACGCCAAGCCGCTAAGCGCAAGAAGGGCAGTGCTGTTCTTGGCGTTCTTTGCGCCTTGGCGTGAAGAAGACAACATACTCTGGGCTCTGGAGTGTTAGCTGTTCCCAAAGCCCAAGGCCCAAGGCCTAAAGCCCGCTCGTCGCCCGCTTCTCTCCCTGGCCCGAGGCGTAGGCCGCCGGCGTCTTGCCCGTCGCCGCCTTGAAGAGCCGGCAGAAGTAGGCGGCGTCCGGCACGCCGCAGAGGGCGGCCACGCTCTTGACGGAGAGGTCGCGGCGCTCGCGGAGCAGATGCCTGGCCTTATCCAGCCGCGCCGCGGAGATGAACTGCCCGACGGCCCGGCCCTCGCGCTCTCTGAACACCCGGTTGAGGTGCCGCGGGCTCACGCCCAGATGGCGCGCCGCGTCAGCCAGGGAGATGTTCATGGCCAGGTTGGCCTCGATGAAGGCCTTGGCCTGCAGGAAGAGCTGCGCGGCCCGCGGGCCGCCCCCCGCTGCGGCCGCGCCGCCGGGGGCCGAGCGCAAGCCCAGCGCGCCGGCCAGCTGCCGGAAGACCAGCGTCAGGACGAGCTGCACGTACGCCACCGCGGCGGCCTCCCGGTAGGCCCCCTCGCCGCGCACCTCGGCGAGCAGCGCGGTGAAGGCCCGCCCCAGCTCGGCCGGCGGCCGGAAGCGGTAGCCCAGCCGCGCGGCGGCCTCGCCCAGCCCGAAGGCCAGGCCCGCGGGATCCTCGGCGGCCGGAGAGACGCCGAGCAAGAAGCCCAGGAGCGCGGTCCCGCCGGCGGCGCAGCGCCAGCCGTGGACGACCTCCGGCGGCATGCAGAAGATCTCGCCCCTCCGCACCGGGATCTTCCGCCCCCGGATCTCGTAGTCCATGGAGCCGGCCAGGACGAAGGTGACCTCCAGGAAGGGGTGCAGGTGGTAGCGCGCCTGGCTCCCCCGGGGCGGGCAGGTCAGATGCAGGATGGCCGGCCGGATCGTCATATTCCCCAGGGAGAGCGGGCCCATGGCCGCGACCGCCCCGGCCAGCCGCACATTCTCCACGGCGCCGGCCTGGTCGAAGGGGCTGGCCAGGGCGCGGGTGGGCCCCAGGAATCCCAGGCGCGCGGCGGCAGCCATGTCCGGATCCTCCTATTCTTGTCCGCATTGTACGTCTGCCGCTCGGGCCCGCAAGGGGTATGATTCTCCTGGAGGACGAACCCGATGAACCAAGGCGCCGACCCTCGGAACCTGACCACCGGATTGCCGATCCCTTCGGAGGGCTACTGCGACCAGCCCTACGTGGTCCGGGCCGACGACGGCGCCTGGCTCTGCTGCCTGACCACCGGGCCGGGCAAGGAAGGCGAGCCCGGCCAGCACGTCGTGGCCATCCGCAGCTCCGCCCGCGGCCGGACCTGGTCCGCGCCGGTCGACGTCGAGCCCTCGAGCGCCCCGGAGTCGAGCTACTCGGTGCTGCTCAAGACCCCCGCCGGGCGGATCTACTGCTTCTACAACTTCAACGCCGACAACCTGCGGGCGGTGAAAGGCGATCCGGCGTTCTACAAGGACGGCCTGGAGAGGCGCGTCGACTCGGTCGGCCAGTTCGTCTTCCGGTACAGCGACGACGGCGGACGGAGTTGGTCGGCCAAGCGCCACGTCGTGCCGGTCCGCGGGTTCGAGATCGATCGCCAGAACCCCTACGGCGGCAAGGTCCGCTTCGGCTGGAACGTGGGCAGGCCGTTCGTGCTCCGCGGCGCGGCCTACGTCTCCTTCCACAAGGTCGGCGGCTTCGGCGATGGCTTCTTCACGCGCTCGGAGGGCGCGGTGCTCCGGAGCGACAACCTGCTCACCGAGCCCGACCCGGAGAAGGTCCGCTGGGAGACGCTGCCAGAGGGCGACGTGGGCCTCTGCGCCCCGGCCGGCGGCGGGCCCATCGCCGAGGAGCAGAGCTATGTGACGCTCTCCGACGGCAGCATCTACTGCATCTACCGGACGGTCGATGGCCGCCCGGCGGAGAGCTATAGCCGCGACGGGGGACGCACCTGGAACTCCCCGGAGTACGCGCGCTACGCCGATGGCCGGACGATCCGCCATCCGCGGGCGGCCAACTTCGCCTGGAAGTGCGCCAATGGCAGGTTCCTCTACTGGTTCCACAACAACGGCTGGACCGGCTACAACAACGGTGCCGGCGCCGGCAGCCGCAACGTGGCCTGGCTCGCCGGCGGCGTGGAGCGCGATGGCCGGATCCTCTGGTCGCAGCCGGAGATCGTCCTCTACGACCCGGACTTCTTCTCCGGCCCGAGCTACCCGGACCTGGTCGAGGAGGACGGGCGCTACTTCCTGACCGAGACCCAGAAGACCGTCGCCCGGGTCCACGAACTCGACGCCGCGCTCCTCGAGGGGCTCTGGGGGCAGTTCGAGGTCGGCGCCGTGACGAGCCGCGGCCTTCTGCTCGATCTGCCCGCTGACGGGCGGATGCCCGAGCGGATCGCGATGCCCGCGCTGCCCGAGTTCTCGACCCGCGACTACTGGGGCAAGAGCCCCGGCCGGCAGGACCTCGGCGGCGGCTTCAGCCTGGACCTCTGGCTGCGGCTCGACTCGCTCGAGGCTGGGCAGGTGATCCTAGACAGCCGCACCGAGGCCGGAGTTGGCCTGGCGCTCGTCACCACCGCGCGCGGGACGCTTGAACTGGTCATGAACGACGGCCGCTCCGAGAGCCGCTGGGACTGCGACCCTGGCGTCCTTGAGGCCGGCCGGCCCCAGCACATCGTGGTCAGCGTCGACGGCGGCCCGCGGGTGATCAGCTTCGTGATCGACGGCCGCCTCAATGACGGCGCCGGCCGGCGGATGTACGGCTGGGGCCGCTTCAGCCCGGTCTTGCGCGGTGCCAACGGGTCGAAGGAGCTGGCCATCGCCCCGGGCATGTCCGGGGAGATCATGAGCCTACGCATCTACGGCCGCTGCCTCGGCACCAGCGAGGCGGTCGGCAACTGGAAGGCGGAAAAGGATAGATTGGCGCCTACGGCTAAGCCGGTCGCGCGTACGAGGAAGGAGTTGGTGAAATGAGCATCCGGAACCTGATGATCGTGATCCTGGTCCTGGCGATGCCGGGAATTGCCCTGCCGGCCGCGGAGCCGGCCAAGACCGAGGTCAAGATCGCCCCGCCGTTGGCCGGGCTGCCCTCGAAGCCCGGCCCGCACATCGAGCAGATCAAGGCCCTCGGCGACAACGCATGGCTGAAGCTCCCCGAGACTGCCGCCGACCCCAACTGTCCGTCTTGGGGCGGGAAGTCCTACGGTCGCTCCTGGACGCCGAAGGCGGCTTACGTATCGGAGTTGGGCGGCGCCTTCATCACCGGCGAGGGCGCCCACTGTGGCACGGACAACAAGACCGGCTACTACGGCGACGACGTCTGGTTCTACGACCTCTACGCCAACCGCTGGATCGCGCTCTACCCCGGCACGCACATCCCCAGCTTCGACGGGAAGCTCAAGAGCGGCGAGCTGACCATCGACGACGCCGGGATCATTCACGAAAAGACCGGCATGCCCGTCCCGGCCGGGACCATGTCCGGCCACGCCGGCTTCCTGCTCGATTATGACAAGGCCCAACGCAAGTTCTTCTGGCCCGGCTCGACCTGCGGCTGGCTGACCGGGGGCCTCAAGGCGCCCTACGAGGCCGCGGTCGCGGCCCAGGGCAAGAAGAAGGCGGCGACCGGAATATGGCTGTACGATGTGGCCACGGGCAAGTTCGAATACCAGGCCTACGCCGGCCTGCCGTACAAGGGTACCTGCTTCAACTTCCTGCAGTACGTGCCCAGCACCGGGGCGGTCCTGGACTGCGACCTCAAGGGCCAGGACTGGTGGCTGGACCTGAAGGCCGGGACCGTCAAGAAGGTCAAGGCCGGCGGCGACCGTCCGGCGGCCGGCTCGGCCTACGGCTCCTGCTACGACTCGAAGCGCGACCGGGTCTACGTCTGGGGCGCGGCCGACTACGGCATCGCCAAGGACAAGTGGGTGCCTGAGGACCACTTCTTCTACTACGACGTGAAGGCCGGCAACTGGGTAAAGCCCAAGGCCAAGAACTCGCCGGCCCTCGGCAACTTCGGCTGGGGCCGGTGGATGATGGAGTACGACAGCGTCAACGACCGGGTCATGGTCATGTACATCATCCACGGCCTTGCCAAGGAGGACCGGAAGATCCACGTCTACAACGCCGACGCCAACGAGTTCGAGCCGCCCATCCCGGTGACCGACGAGCAGCTGCCGACCGGCTTTGGCCACAGCTTCTTCTGCCCGGAGCTCAACGCCTACTTCATCCACCGCGCCGGCGGCGACAACCAGACCGGCAACACCTGGGTCTGGCGCTACAAGCGCGCGCCGGAGGCCAGGAAGTAGATGAACTCCGTCGAGCGGGTCCGGGCGGCGCTCCGCCGCGAGCCGGTCGACCGGGTGCCGGTCATGGAGTTCGTGGTCGACGAGCAGGTCGCCCGCGCCGCCGTGCCTGGCTGCCGCGACGCCGCCGACTGCATGGACCGCCTGGACATGGACGCGGTGGCCTGCGGGGCCAGCTTCCCGCCGGTCCGCGAGAACCCCGACGGCAGCTACGTCGACGAGTGGGGCGTGACCTACCGGCGCGGGCCGGAGGCTGTGGCCCACCCCGTCGCCGGGCCGATCCGGACGATGGCCGACGCCCGCGCCTGGCGGGCGCCAGACCCCGAGGCGCCGGGCCGGCTCGGTAAGCTGCCGGAGCTAGTCCGGCGGTACCAGGGGCGCCGGGCGATCTGCTTCCACCACCGCGCGGCCTTCATGTGGTCAGCCTACCTCCTGGGCATGGAGGAGATCCTGGCCGGCTTCCTGGTGGAACCCGCACTGGTGGCGCTGGTCATGGACAAGGTCCTCGAGGCCAACATCGCCGTCGTTCGCCGGGCGATCCGCGCCGGCGCCGAGGTGATCGTCCTGGGCGACGACTACGCTCACAACGGCGGGCCGATGATGAGTCCGGCCGTGTTCGGCGAGTTCATCGCTCCGCGCCTGGCCCGGATGATCGCCGCGATCCACGAGGAGGGCGCGCTGGTCATCAAGCACTCCGACGGGAACCTCTACCCGATCCTCGACGCCATCGTCTCCGCCGGACCCGACGGCCTGAACCCCATGGAGCCCGTCGCCGGCATGACCATTCGGAAGACCAAGGCGCTGGTCGGCGGCCGGGTGTGCCTATCCGGGAACATCGACTGCGCCCACCTGCTGCCCCACGGCACGGTCGCGCAGGTCCGCGAGGCCGTCCGCCAGGCCATCGCCGACGGCGCCCCCGGCGGCGGCTTCATCCTGAGCAGTTCCAACAGCATCCACTCCTCCTGCCGGCCGGAGAACTTCGCCACCATGGTCCGGGCGGCGCGGGAGTTCGGAGGACGCTCATGAGCGCCAAGGGAAGGAATCCGCTCCGCCGCGAGAGCCTCCGCGAGCGCCCGGCCTTCGGCGGCTGGCTGCAGATCGGCCATCCGGCGTCGGCCGAGATCCACGCCCGGGCCGGGTTCGACTGGGTCTGCGTAGACCTCGAGCACGGGGCCATCGACTTGGAGAGCATGGCCGGGATCTTCCGGGCGCTCTCCGGCTACGGCTGCGCCCCGGTCGCCCGGGTGCCGGCCAACGACCCGGTCTGGATCCGCCGGAGCCTGGACGCCGGCGCGCGGGCGGTGATCGTCCCGATGGTCAACTCGGCTGAGGAGGCCGAGCGGGCGGTGCGCGCCGCCAAATACCCGCCGCGCGGCGAGCGAGGCTTCGGCTACTCGCGGGCCAATGCCCACGGCGCCGACTTTGCGGAGTACGCCCGCACAGCCAACGACGACACCGCGGTGATTCTCCAGGTCGAGCACGTCCGGGCGGTCGAGAACCTCGAGGCCATCGCCGCCGTTGCGGACGTCGACGCGCTCTTAATCGGGCCCTATGACCTCTCCGGCTCGCTGGGCGTCCCCGGCGAACTGGAGCATCCCAAGGTGCTTGCCGCCCTGGAGCGCTTCAGATCGGTCTGCCGCTCGCGCGGCGTGCCCATGGGCATGCACGTGGTCCGGCCGACCGCCGAGAGGGTCGGCCGCAGCCTGGCCGAGGGTTACAGGCTGCTGGCCCTGGGGTTGGACACGGTGTTCATGGAATCTGCCGCGCGCCAGGCCTTGAGTTGGGCGCGCGGGGCGGGGAGCTGAGAACGGCCGACTTTCGGCTATCGGCTTTCGGCTATCGGCTTTCGGCTTTCGGCACAACAGCCGTTCCGAAGGCCGAATGCCGAAAGCCGAACGCCCGCTATTGTCTTACTTCGTTCCCTGCCCCACCTGGTACTTGCCGGCGTGGCGGTCGCGGAGCTCGCCGAGCTTGGAGCGGTTCCAGTTCTGGACCCGGCTGTAGTAGCCGACCACCCTGGTCATGTGGTCGAGGACCTGGGCGTCGCGCCGGCCGGTGACGATGGCTTCGAGCGTGCCCCAGTCCTCCTTCTCGACGGTCGAGAGCAGGATCCGGAACTTGTTGCCGGTGGGCTTGTGGAGGAGCAGCGCCGCCGGCCCGTCGTTCTGGTCCGAGGCGTCCTCCAGGTCCAGGCCCTGAATGTCGGGATGGGTCTCAACCTTGGTGTAGAATTCGGCGATGTCCATCGATGTCTTCCTCCGGCCCCCCGTGAACTGCACACAACCGGCGAAACCGCGGCGATTTCGCTCCCTATTCCCGCAAAGCCCGGAAAACCGGCTCTGCCCCGTGATCAGCCCGGACGCCGGACCTCGTCGGTCAGGGCGACCATGTTGCGGAACGGCGCGTCCAGCGGCACGGCGCACTCCGGGCCGATGATGTCGATGCCCGCGGCCTTCTTGGCCAGGACGTCGGCGCGGACCTGCTCGGCAGTCCCGCTCCGGACGACGGCTAGGTTGCTGGTGCCGCCCATGAGCGCGAGCCGCCTGCCGGCCAGTTCCCGGGCCGCGGCCGCCGGCACCTTGGAGTCGAAGTGGAAGCAGGCCAGGCCGGTCTCGCGAATGAAGGGGATGCGGTCGGCGGTGTCCCCGCAGATGTGCAGGGCCACCGGACAGGGGATGCGTCGGGCGAGCTCCCGGTGCACGGGCAGCAGGAACTCGCGGTAGGCCTCCGGCGAGCATAGGTCGCGCGTGGCGTGGTCGGCCAGGCACAGGGCGTCGGCCCCGGCCTCTATCTGGGCCAGGGCGAAGGCCACCGTGACCTCCTTGAGCCGGTCCATGGCCCGGCGGACCGCGTCCGGGTAGTCGAGCGTGGCCATCAGGAAGTTCTCGACGCCGTACAGGTGGTAGCCCAGCGTCCACGGCCCGAAGACCTTGCCCATCACCGCGAACTCGCCGCCCAGGCGGCTCTTGAGCAGGGTCAGGGCCTCCAGCGGCACGCGGCACTCCGGCCGGGAGAGGAAGTCGCGCGGGACCGCGGGCTCGGCGCCGAACTTCCAGGGCGCATCGTGGCTGTCGGGCATGCGGTCGCGCGCGCCCCAGCTGACCTTGCAGCCGAGCGCGGCCGACTCGTGCCAGACGCTGAAGAGCGGCATCACGTTGTCGAAGCCCAGGACGGTGGCGCCGGCGGCCGCCAGATCCGCCATCTTCACGGCATCGAGGTGGGCTTCGGGGAAGGCGGCGCCAACGCGGTCCATCAGGTCGACGGTGACCACCGACGTGGCGCTGCCCGCCGCCGGGCGGGGCGTCGGCTCGCGGCGCAGGGCCTTCAGGAAGATGTCGCGGGGCTTCATCGCCTTCCTCCGTCCGCGGCGAGCGGCCGGACCGGGCCGAAGGCCTCGGCGCGCCTGGCGATCTCCAACAGCCGCCCGAAGTCAGCTCCGGGCGGGGTGGTGTCCGAAATGCCCAGGATGAGGCGGTCGCCGGCCCCGGCCGCCTCCAGGAAGCCGTCGAGGTAGGCCGAGAAGTCCCGGTCGTTCATCGAGTCGGGCAGCAGGGTCACCGAGGGGATGCCCCCCATGATGGTGATCCGCCCGGCGAAGGCCTCCCGGACCTCCCGGAAGCCCAGGCTCGTCATCGGCGCCGGGCACACCGAGTCGGCCACGTCGAAGCCCGCGGCCAGGTAGTGCCCGAGCAGCCCGCGGTTCTCGCCATCGGTGTGGGTCAGGAGCAGCTTGCCCAGCCCGTGCAGCGCGGCGGCGTAGTCCCGCAGGGAGGGCAGGATGTGCTCCTCGAAGAACGGCGGATAGGTGACGGTGGCGTCGTAGTTGGCGCCCAGGAAGACCAGCTCTGCCGAGCTCCGCGCCGCCGCCGCCAGCATCTGCGCCCAGAGCCGGCCGATCCGCCGGGCGAGCTCGTCCAGCTCCGCCGGGTGGTCGGCCAGTTCGAAGCAGAAGGTCTCGAAGGGCATGAGCTCGCGCTGGATCAGGTGCATGGGCGAGGCGGCCAGCGAAACGAAGGCCGCGGCCAGGCCGCACCCGCCGACCTCCCCGCGGAAGCGGTCGTAGCCCGCGAAGTTCTCCTCAACACGGGCGTGCTCGAAGATCCAGCCGAGCGCCGGATAGTCCTCCGGCGACCGGAAGGCCCGCTCCTCGACGTGGCTGATGCTGATGCCCGCGCGGCGCATGCTCTCGTCGTAGAGCGTCACGGTCCGGATGGTGCCGGCGGGAGTGCGGTATTCGACGAAGGTGCGCTCGCCGCGGGCCTCGACCCGGCGCTCGACGCCCTCCAGGACCACCCGGAAGGGCATGCAGGCGAGGTTGTAGAGCCCCAGTGCCCGGTCGGCGTCGTCGCCGCCGCCGGAGAGGTCCCGGAAGTCGGGCACGATGGCGTGGCGGGCCCAGCCGAGCTCGTCGACCATCTCGGGGAGCGTGGCCTTCCGGAAGCGCGCCGGGAGAGTCCCGGCCAGGCGGTTGGCCTTGTACCAGAGGTCCAGGCGCGGCGCCCAGGGCAGCCGGTCGGAGGGCCGCCCGGCGATGGCCGCGAGCATGGCCTCCCGATGGGTCACGGTTGCCTCCCCGTGAGGATCCCCCGGACGATGGCCACGTCCTCGGCCAGCTCGTCACGATCCTTCTGGCACACGCCGACCACCACCGCATCGGTCAGCTTGATGTTGGCGTAGGCGAACTCGAAGGCCGCGCGGAGCGACTCCGGCGAACCGGAGTTTCGGCCGGCGGCCAGCACCTTGAAGGCCAGGCAGGGCCGGGCGGTCGCGCGGATGGCCCGGCACATGGCCTCGCGGTCGGCCGGGTCGTAGACCTCGACCGAGGCGTCCAGGCCCTCGACGGCGGCGACGCGCTTGTGCTGCTTGGCCAGGTTGTAGAAGCTGCCCAGATAGAAGTCGAGGTCCCAGCCCTGGCTCTCGACGTGGTCGATCACCTGAGGCTGGTGGGTGGCCAGGCCCACGGCGACGCCGGCCTCGCGGATGCGCCGGGCGAGTTCCCGGACCTCCTCGAAACGGCCGTCGTGCCAGAGGTTGTCGGCCCAGGTGCCGTGGATGTAGACGGCCGAGGCGCCCTGGGCGGCGAGCGCCTGGACGTGCGCGGCCTGGTCGGCGAGCTCCGAGGCGGTCTGGGCGACCCAGGTCAGGCGCCCGCCCTCCGCGCGGTGCTCGCTCCAGAGCCGCGAGAAGAAACGGTCGCCACGCAGCAGCACCGAGCGCAGGCCCAGCGCCTCGCAGCGCCGCAGCAGCTCCAGCACCCGCGCCGAGGTGTAGTGCCCGAGCATCTCGCGGTCCCGCTCCGGCGACTGGTGGCTGAAGCCGGCCATGGGGTTCGAGCCGATCATCAGGCGGCTGACGCGGCAGCCCTTGCCCAGTTCGATCGTCGGCAGCTCCGGGAATCCAGCTTTCACAAGCTCATCCTCCGTCGTCGCCGGGACGATTTCAACGCAGAGGACGCAAAGGAGCGCGGAGGACGCAGAGGACAACGGCTGGAGTCCTCTCGCAACGGCAACAAGACAAACCTCCTCTGCGACCTCTGCGACCTCTGCGTGCTTCTGCGTCCTCTGCGTTGATCAGTTTCCCCCGCCTGCCGGAGCCGGCGGCTTGGCATCGAAGGCCTCGACGAGGTTAGGATCGGCCTTCCAGTCGCTGTCGAAGTAGCCGGCCAGCAGCGCGGGCGGCTCGCCCTCGCCCTCGGCCCCGGCGCCGAAGACGATGAAGTCGGGGATCAGGTCGAGCTTGTGGTTGGCGGCCGGGTGGTCGGCGTCGTCCCCGTAGTAGCGGCCGGCCGAGATCACCAGGTAGCGGTCCTTGGCCGGGCACCAGGGGCTGGGGCGGGTGAGCACGACTCCCCGGTCGCCCTCCAGGCTGACCTTGCGGCCGGCGATTTCGAGCTCGGTCGCCGAGAGCCGGCACTCCAGGGCCCCGAGCCTGGCGGCCTCGGCCACCAGCCGGCTGGTGGTCGGCGATCCGAAGACGATCAGGCTCCGCGCGGTCTTCTCCTCGTCGGTCAGGGTGGCCTCGTCGACGGCCTGGGGGGCGCCCTTGGCGAAGGCCTGCCACTCGGCGGCGAAGCGCCGGGCCTTGGCCTCGTTGGCGGCGGCCTCCTCGGCCGAGCCGGACGATCCCCACACCACCGTGAACGGGCCGTTGCAGGCCTCCTTCATGGGGCCGGGGAGGGCGGCGTTCTTGGCCCAGCGGCCGGGGGCCGGCGCGCGCTTGAGCCGGCCGCGGACCTCCCAGCCCTGGCCCGCCCGGTTCGCGAACTCCAGGTCGAAGCCCTCGGCACCGCGCACGGCGGGCTGGATCTCCCCCGTCCCCGGCGCCTGGCAGATCCCGCGCAGGGTGAAGGCGCGGACGTTCCGGGCGCTCAGTTCCACCTGGCCCTTACCGGTCTCGGCTGCGATGAGTTCCGCCGGCGCGGTCCATCTGTCGAGCTGATCTATCTGGGCCCAGTAGGACCGGCCGTAGCGCGGAGAGTAGGTCCGGATGACCACCTTGTCTGGCCGCTTGGGACGGACCTGCGACGCCAGCCAACCCACCGTCTCCGGCGAGGCCAGCGCGCTCCAGCCGCTCCAGTGGTCGCCCTTGAGCTCGGCCAGCCGGACGTCCGTGCCGGCGGCACCGAGTTGCGCGGCCATGGCCTGGGCGCTCTCGAAGGGGATGAACTCGCCGCGGTTGTGGAAGATGCGCACCGGCATGCCAACCAGGTTGGGCGCCAGCAGCAGGGGGCAGTCGACGTCCAGGCAGAAGCCCTTGTAGCGCGGCAGGCCCCGGCGACCGCGGACCTCGACATAGTAGGGCACCGGCCGGCCGGAAAGCACGGCCAGCGCCGAGAAGCGGTCCGGGTAGTGCGCGGCCAGGTTGTAGGCCCCGTAGCCGCCCATGGAGTAACCGCAGATGCTCACCCGGTCGCGGTCCACCGGGTAGCGCCGGCAGGCCTCGTCGATCGCGCGGAGCACATCGACCTCGCCGATGGAGGTGAAGTCGGTGTTGGAGCGCCCGAAGGGCATGAGCAGGATGGCGCCCTCGCGCTCGGCCAGGGCGCAGATGTCGCGCATCTGATCCTCTTCCACCCAGCGGTGCTTGTCGTAGGTCGGCACGTAGCCGTGGAGGTAGACGATCATCGGGCATGAGCCGCCCTGGCGCTCGGCCGGGTCGGCCAGCTTCCTGGGCACGTAGAGCCGGTAGGGCTGGGCCGAACCGTCGGCGACGCACCAGTAGGCGCGCTCCAGCCACCCGACCTGCCCGTCCAGGGGATCGCGCCCGGCAGCGGCGGCGGCCAGCGCCTCGCGGCCGGCGGTCAGTTCCTCCAGGACGGCGCCCGCCGCGCCCTCGGTCAGCACCCGTCCCGACAGGATCAGCCCGGCCTTCTCGGCCTTGAGCTGGGCCAGGGCCAGGCCGGCGGCGCCTCCCGCGCGCTCCGGGGCGGCCCGGGCGGCCAGGACGTCGCCCAGCAGCTTCCGGCCAGCATCCTCGATGCCGGGGCGGGAGTAGAGCAGGCAGATCGACCGTGACAGCCGGCGGCCGCCGGAGGTCTCGAAGAGCTCGGCGGCGCACTCCAGGGCCATGAAGCCGCCCTCGGGAACCTGGACGGGCACGGAAGCTCCGGCCAGCAGTTCGGCGGCGCTCAGACGCCTGACCGCCGGCTTGAGCCCCGGCCGGTCGGCGGCGTCCGGGCGGACCAGCAGGCGCAGCTCCAGTTCGGCAGCGCGGGCCGGGGCGGAGCCGGTCCGCTCCAGGCGCAGCTCGGCCGGCCCGCGGTCGGGCAGCCAGGAATCGCCGGCGACCAGGGTCAGGGCTCCGGCCAGCAGCGCGGCCTGGCGCACCGGGCCGGCGTCGGAGAGCTCCAGGGCCAGGCGCTCGGGGGCCGTCCGCTCCGCGGCGGCCAGCGGGCCGTCGGGCACGGAAGCCTCGGCCACGGCCAGGATGAAGCCGGCCCGGGGCGGCTCCCCGCCGCCGCCGCGCTCCGGAGCGGCGACCTCCAGCAGGAGCCGGTTGGTGCCGCGGAGCAGCTCGACGCCGAACCGGGCCGAGTGCAGCCCCCAGGAGACGTCGCGTTCGGTGGCGCCCAGGAGCCGCCCGTTGAGCCAGACGCGGACCTGGCCGGTGGAGCGCAGGCGCAGCTCCCGCCTGCCGCCCTCCGCGGAGACCAGGGCGCCGGCGGCGTAGTGCAGCCCGGGGCCGGCCGGCAGCTCGACCGCCGGCGTGGGCCAGGCCACGAGCTTCCAGGGTTGCCCGGAGAGGTCCTCGCCCTCGCGGGCCACCGGCCCTTTCCCGGGCTCGGCCAGGGCCTTGGCGAACGGCCCGGCCACGAGCCACGCCGTGTGGGCGCCCTCGGAGGTCGGCGCGAACTCCACGCTGCCGGGACGCGCCGCCGCGGCCACGGGGGCCGGGGCGGCGGCCGCCGGCGGCGGGGCCGGCCTGCCGCGGCGGGCCACGGCCAGGGCGGTGACCACCGCGACCGCCGAGACCGCGGCCGCGGCGACGACCGCCGCAATCGCCAGCCGGGTGCGTCCGGGTTTCATGGTGCGCCTCCGAAAACCGCAGGGGCACGGCATGCCGTGCCCCTACAGGAACCGACCATGGCCTGTCCCGTCACGCCTCGCCCTCAGGCCAGCATCCCGGCGACCAGGTCCCCGACCTCGGTCGTGGAGTAGCCCATCTTGCCGGCGGCCAGGCTCTTGAGCTTGGTCCCGGTGACCTTGCGGACCGCCGCGTCGACGCCCTTGGCGGCCTCGTCCAGGCCCAGGTGCTCGAGCATCATCTGCATGGCGCAGATGGCGGCCAGCGGGTTGATGACGTTCTTGCCCGTGTACTTCGGCGCCGAACCGCCGATGGGCTCGAACATGCTCACGCCCTCGGGGTTGAGGTTGCCGCCGGCGGCGATGCCCATCCCGCCCTGGGTCATGGCCGCCAGGTCGGTGATGATGTCGCCGAACATGTTGCCGGTGACGAGGACGTCGAACCACTCCGGGGACTTCACCATCCACATGCAGGTGGCGTCGACGTGGTAGTAGTCGCGCTTGACGTCCGGGTAGAGCTTGTCGCCCATCTCGTGGAAGGCGCGCTCCCAGAGGTCGTAGACGTAGGTCAGGACGTTGGTCTTGCCGACCAGGCCCAGGGTGTTGTGCTCGCCCTTGCCGCGGGCCTTCTTCCCGTAGCGGCGGGCGTACTCGAAGGCGTAGCGCAGGCAGCGGTCCACCTGGAAGCGGTTGTAGATCATGACCTGCGTGGCCACCTCGTTGGGCGTGCCCTTCTGGGTGACGCCGCCGACGCCGGTGTAGACGTCGCCGGAGTTCTCGCGGACCACCGCGTAGTCGATGTGCTCGGGGCCCTTGTCCTTGATGGGGCTGTCCACGCCGGGGAAGAGCCGCACCGGGCGCAGGTTGATGTACTGGTCGAGGTCGAAGCGCAGCTTCAGGAGCAGGCCCTTCTCGAGGATGCCGGGCTTGACGTCGGGGTGGCCGATGGCGCCCAGCAGGATGGCGTCGAAGCCGCGCAGCTCCGCCACGCAGGACTCCGGGCACACCTCGCCGGTGCGCTTGTAGCGCTCGCCGCCCAGGTCGTAGTGGACCTTCTCGGTCCTGAAACCGTACTTCTCGGAGGCGGCGTCCATGACCTTGACCGCCTCGCGAACGACCTCCGGTCCGGTGCCGTCGCCGGGGAGGACCGCGATCCTGTAGGTCTTGCCGCCCTTAGCCTTCTTAGCCATGTCGTTCAGAGTCCTGCAATGGGGCGCGCCGCTCACGAACGGCGCAGGTTGAGTGGCATTCTAGGCTGGAGGCGCCGGGAATCAAGGCCGGCGGCGGCTCCCGGAATCGCCAGGTGCTCCGTTCGCGGGCGCGCACCTCCAACGCAGAGCCGCAGAGAGCGCGGAGGGAACGCAGAGTACAGCGAAACAACCGGCCGCCAAGTGCCGGCAGGACCTCTGTTCCTCTGCGTCTTCTCCGCGCACTCTGCGGCTCCGCGCTGAAAATGCGCCATCGCACGATGGGCGATCCGCGATGTCCGGAAGGCCCTGGGCAACTATCTCCGGCCCTTGCCTGCCCGGCGCGGCCGGTTTGGCCTCCCCGGCCGGCCGGGACGCTCCCCGTCCCGAAGCAGGCCGTGGAGCGCGAGGCGCTCCGCGTCGGTCCGGGCCATGGGGATGCGCCGGCCGTCCGGGTCGGTCCCCGCCCAGTACATGGCCGCCGCCACGGTTCCAGGCAGAGGGATGAAGCACTGCACCTGCTCCGGCCGCCAGTTGCGGCCGGCCAGCCAGCGGGCCAGCGCCTCCATGTGCGCGGGGGTGCATCCCGGGAAGGCCGAGATCAGGTAAGGCACCAGGAACTGCCGCTTGCCGGCCGCGGCCGACTCCCGATCGAAGATGCCCAGGAAGCGCTCGAAGGTCCCGGCGCCGGGCTTGCGCATCAGCCGCAGGACCTCGTCGGCCAGGTGCTCCGGGGCGATCTTGAGCTGGCCGCCCACGAAGTCCCGGACCATGGCGCGGATGTAGCGCTCGTCCTTCAGGGCCAGGTCGTGGCGGATGCCGCTGGCCACCCGGACGTGCTTGACCCCGCGGACGGCGCCGACCCGGCGGAGCAGCCCGATCAGGCTCATCTGGTCGACCGCGAAGCGCGGACAGATGTCCGGGAAGAGGCAGCTGGAGCGCCGGCAGCGCCCCGGGTCGCCGGTGCAGACCGCGCCCCACATGTTGGCGGTGGGGCCGCCGACGTCGCTGATGCTCCCCGAGAAGCCCGGGGCGGCGGCCATGGCCGCGGCCTCGGCGACGATCGAGTCGGCGCTGCGCGAGCGGACGGTCCGCCCCTGGTGGGCGGAGAGCGTGCAGAAGGAGCAGCCGCCGCCGCAGCCGCGGTGGCTGGTGATGCTGGCGCGGATCATGTCGGCGGCCGGGATGGTCCGCCCGGCGTAGGCCGGGTGCGGCTCGCGGGTGAAGGGCAGGGCGTAGAGCCGGTCGAGCTCCGCAGTCTCGAGCGGGCCGGGCGGGGTGAGAACGAGCGCGCGTCCCCCGACCGGCTGGACCGCCCAGGCCCGGGCCTGGTGGACCTGCCGCTCGATCGCCAGCGCCGCGGCCAGCAGCCTGGACGGGTCGGCCAGCATCTCCTCGTGGGAGGGGAGTTCGACCACCTCCGCGCCGGCCGGCAGCGCGGCCCGGCTGCCGATGTAGGCCGCGCCGGGCACCGCCGGGTCGGCCGGCGGCCGGCCGGCGTCGAGCCTCCGGCAGACCTCCAGCAGGCCGCGCTCGGCCATGCCGTAGAGCAGCACGTCGGCCTTGGCGTCGAGCAGGATGGGGCGGTGCAGCCGGTCGGTCCAGAAGTCGTAGTGGGTGATCCTCCGCAGCGAGGCCTCGACGCCGCCGAGGAGCACGGGCAGCCCCGGGAAGGCCTGCTTGACCAGCCCCGCATAGACCAGGCAGGCGCGGTTGGGGCGCGCCCCGGCCAGGCCGCCGGGGGTGTAGGCATCCTCGCGGCGCTTCTTGCGGAAGGCGGTGTAGTGGGCCAGCATCGAGTCAAGCGCGCCGGCCGTCACCCCCGCCGCCAGGCGCGGCCGGCCCATGACTTTCAGATCGTCGGGGCCGGTCCAGCGCGGCTGGGCCACGATGCCGGTGCGGAAACCGTTCGACACCAGCCACCGCCCGAGCAGCGCCGCGCCGAAGGAGGGGTGGTCGACGTAGGCGTCGCCGCTGACGAGCAGGACGTCGAGTTCGGTCCAGCCGAGCCGGTCCATCTCGGCGCGGGACATGGGCAGGAAGGGTGGCTGCGCGAATCCCGAAGGCCCCGGAGCGCCCGCAGCCGAGCCGGAGCCGCCGCCGCCGCCCCGCCGCTCTCCGCCTCCGAACCGCGCCGTAGCAGTCATGGCGGCATGTTAGCCGCCGACGAGCACACCGTCAATGGGCCGGGGGCGATGATACCCGTCAATGGCTCCGATGACGCCGCGGCCGAGACCCATTCTTCAGCCTGGCCATCAATCCTGACCGTAACCGGATCATCTCCTGTCCAAGTGATCCCATTAATGGCTCGGTGACCCCATTGGCTCGGCGGTCACCGCCCACTGCGCGGCAAGTGGGACTGGCTTCCTGCGGCGCCTGAGAAAACGGAGAATCTGGGGCTGTCGAGGGGCGCTTCCGGCTGCTTGGAAGGCATTGGTTGGATTCTCCAGTCCCAGTCTGCCGACGGGGACTGGAGACGGCTAGGCGCGCGCATCCCCCGAAGCCGCGGCACTTGCGGGCGCTGGGCCATCTCGAAGCTTTGCCGCCGAGAGCTTGGGCGGAGAAAGTTTCGATACTTAGTTTGGTGGGGCAACCGGAACTAGGGTCGAACCTTCTCCGCCGCAAACGGTTGCGTTACAATGTGTTACGCGCCCACCCGCTGTCACTTAGGGCCATGAAGTGCCAAGAACTCCGCTGGCGACAGGATCGACAACGGCGCTTTGGGGAAGTGGTCGGCGTTGCGAGTTACGAGGCATTCAGCCTTGGCGTGGACGGCGGAGTGGAATTGGATCGCATCCTCGAAGTCATGGAATCCGGCATCTATGGCCTGTGTAATGATGCGAGCGGTAAGGTCCACGGGCGTGAAGACGTCCCGCAACAGGCGAACAGCCTTCTCGGCGCTGCGCAGGCCGCCGTGCTTGCGCACCACGTAGTAGCAGTTGCTGAAGCTGATCGCCGCCACGTAGGCATCGACCTGGTCGGATTCCGCCAGGGTCCAGATGCGCATGGCCTCGGCGTAGAAGGGCTCCCGCTCGGCCAAAACGTCGAGAAGAACGTTCGTGTCGATCAGGACTCGCACGGTCACATCCCGTATCGCTCGGCAAGGGCGTCAGCGATCAGGTCGCGGTCGCTCTTGCCGCGCGGCAGCTTGACGAGCCCCGTAGCTTTGCGGGTGATAGGGCCGGGCTGCTCTTTCTTGCGGCGCTCGCTAAGCACGGCCCCGATGAGGCGTGTGAACATGGAGGAAAGCGAAGTGCCCTCGGCGGCGGCCAGCTTCTTGGCTTCCGCGATGAGATCCTTGTCGGCGCTCAAAGTCAGCTTGGTGACTCGCATGGCCATCCCTCCCGCACTACGTAACCTCTATGGACATTATACGTATTCCGTGGCCACGTCGCAAGCAGAATTCGGTGGTGCGGCTTGATCTCGTGATCTTGCGGTCTTGCCCCTGAGGTTTACGCTTGCTCCGGGGGGAACGGATATGCAGCCGACCGGAAATCCAATCGATGCCGGCCGCTGGCCGCGCGCGCTCCGGCTGCTGGTGGAGGCCATCGCCACGGCCTTCATGCGCGGTTACTGGCTCTCGCGCTGCCGGGCCGCCGCCCACGCCTCCGGGATCGTCCGCCTCATGGCCGAGCGCGATGACGCCCTCTGGCGCTCAGCCCTGGCCGAGCGGATGCTCGCCGTCCAGTGTCGGCGCATCGCGGGCATGAACCCGCTTCGGCGGCCGGAGGTGCTGCCGGAGGACCGCTTCGAGGTCCTCCAGCTCATTCGTCTGCAGGGCTGGAGCGTCCGGGAGGCCGCCAGGCGCTTCGTGCTCCACAAGAACACCGTCTCCGCCTGGCAGCGGCTCTTCCGCACCGGCGCCGACGTCGGCGGCTTCTTTGGGCCGGCGCCCTTCAACCGGCTCAACGACGCCGTCCGCTGGCTGGTCCAGGACCTCCGCCGCATGTGCCCGCACCTGGCCGTCGGCACGCGGACCATTGCCAGGCTGATCCTCCAGGCCGGCCTGCAGATCAGCCGCTCCTCCGTCCAGCGCATCCTCCGGGAGAAGCCGCCCGGGAAGCGGGACCGAAGGGCCGTGCCCCCGGGCGGCACCGACACCATCCCCTACCACATCCTGCTCCCCAGAACGATCAACCGCACCTGGCACCTGGACCTGACCGTGGTCACCGTCCTCTGGTTTCGCTTCCACATCGCCGCCCTGATGGACGGCTTCTCCAGGAAGCTCCTGACGCTGCACGTCTTCGCCCGAACGCCCACTTGGAATATGATGGCGGCGCTGGTCCGTCAAACCGTGGAGACCCACGGCAAGCCGCGCTTCCTGGTCACCGACCGCGGCTGCCAGTTCCGGGACCGCTTCCACGACTACGTGGAAACTGTCCTGGGCATCAGTCACGTGCGGGGAAAGGTCCGAAGCTGGACCTTCAACGGCAAGGTCGAGCGCTTCTTCCGGACGCTGAAGCTCTGGTGGAGACTCAGCCTGTTCGGATGGGCGTTGAACAAGGCCGGCATCGCCGTCCGGATGCAGGCGCGGCTCGATGGCTTCCAGGATTGGTACAACACCCGGCGCGTCCACCAAGCCCTCGGAGGCTCGACGCCCGAGCAGGCCTGGACCGAGTCAGGCCCGCCGACGGCCGTGACCCTCCGCGCCGGCGACCCGCAGCCGGAGATCCGCATCCTGCGTCACCGCTACCGAGGCGATCCGCACCTGCCCGATCTGGAGATCGAGATCGACTGGAGCAACGTGGCCTGACGGGGAGAGTCCTGGCTGATAGCTTATCGTTCACGCCCGCGTGGGGAGAAGGTCTGCCCGGGCTGCAGATTGCCACGCGATCTTACCGTTTCAGATCGTCCGCCGGCTCATTTTCGGGTTTCCCCGAGCCCTCGGTCCCCGGTACAGTCGGGTGGGCCACTACACCGGGCACGAGCCCAGTGGGATGTCGTTCGAGAAGCTCAACGCCTTGGATATGCCGGCGCTCTGGACCGACCAACGGAAGGAGCTGGGGTTCAGCCTGGAGGACTGAACGCTTCGGCCGCGCCCGCGCGGGGAGAAGGTCTGCCCTGGCTGCAGATTGCCACGCGATCTTACCGTTTCAGATCGTCCGCCGGGCCATTTTCGGGCTTTCCCGAACCCTCGGCCCCCGGTACAGTCGGGTGGGCCACTACAGCCGCGCCATTTTCGGGCTTCTTTTCGGTCTCCGACCCCACCACAGTTCCCGGGGCCACTACACGAGTACCCGACAACAGCGCCTTAGCCCTTTCCGAAATAGATGCGTCCCAGTCTTTGACAGCAATCTCTAAGACCGCTTTGCGACGGGCAGCCCATTCAGGTAACTTGTCCCACGCGAGCCCTTCGCTGACTATGATCTTCCTGGTTTCAACATCGGGTTCGACACGATACCAATCCTCTATACTAGCTCCCACATACTCCTCACCGAGCATGATCACGAGATCAAAACTGTCATTCTTGAGGCCACGCACCTCGGAGTAGTGCTGGGCGTTCTTGCGTAGGCGCACCTGGCTCAGGTTGTGCAGTACCCGCTGTCCAACAAGCTTGCGATTAGGCTTGTCTACGAGGTCGGTTATCACAACTCCTGTGGCACCCTTAGAGTTAAGCCATACTTTATTGCACATTGCTAACGAGGGAATAAGCAAATCGAGCGATGGCGGGCACACCTCCCCTTTGAGGGTTGTCTTGAGAGACAGTCTTATCTTGTCCTCTGCTTCGTTCCCAGGGTAGGGCACCATCTCAAAGCACAGCGCTAACAACGGTACACGTTCAGAGAGCGGCCGATCCTCGCTCAAGTAAGGAACAGCAGCGTCAAACGGGATTTGACTAATGCTATCCAAGGCGTCAAGTGCGATCTTTCGGATAGCCGGATTCTCCGAGTTCAAGAACTGTAGGATGGGCGCTGCCAGATTGGAGCGACTTAGGGGATCGAGTTTCCCTGGCTGGTTAGCAGCGGCCAATATCTTGTCGCGCTTGGCCTTGGCTTCTTCCACAGTCTTGGGAGCCCCGGTTTCTGCACCGAAGGTTCCCCATTCGAATGCGACAAGCATGGTCGCAATCAGAATGCAGCTGTATGTCCGCGTCGCCATCGCCTCCCCCCTCCTATTCGATGACCAGAATCACGTCAGCTCCATCCCACGCATCATCAGGAGACGAAGCCGTACGAGCAAGAACGCCGACGGGAACTTTCAAGTTCCCATTTGCGTCGGCAGTAACGTTTTCCGTCCGGTAGTAGTTTCCGCCGTCCCAAGTGTTGTACCACTGAACCTTGTAAGTCCGGTTTGCCGTTGCCCCAACGATGTTCACAGTATGATCCTTCTTATTGTCAGCCTGATCGTTGGCATAGGTGCGGGGGCAGTTTTGGGCCGGTTGCCCCCAGTTCGCATCCTGGGTCTTGCTGAAATCGTCATCGAAGAGCCACGCCACTATTTTGTCCGTCGCTGCCGACTTGAGTGCCCAGCAACACACTGGACTGGGCCCGCCTCCCGGAGCCGTGACGCTGTAGGAATGGCCACGGGCTCAGAGGTGTTCGCGGCCTGTGGGGTGTCTATGAGCCGCTTGGTCAAGACCGGATCGACTGGGGGCAGCTTCTCTTGCTCCCGGACCAAGTACGAGGGTGCGGGCGTGGGTGCCTTGGTTTCTACCTTCGGCTGAGGCTCCGGCTTCTTGCCAAACCAGTTCTTCTTGACGCCATAGATGCCGACAGTCGCGCCGGCAGTCACAGCCACCACCAATACCGTAAGGAGCACCTTCTTCATGAGTATCTCCTCTGCGCTAACTACGCCTGCATCCTATTCGGGTGCAGCCCGAGGGTCAAAGGTCTTTTCAAGACGCTGAATTCCGTTCCCGATTTCGACCCCGGTTTCATTCTCTACTCCTCTCCGGAATCGAACCCGGCAGATTTTGCCGGTGCGCAAGTCGCACCTTTCAGCCACTTGAAAAGTGGGACTGAAAGCCTGCAGTCCCGAGAAAACGGAGAAAGAGAACGCCTGAGGGCCTATTTTCGGCCCAAACTTGGCCTCCCCGGGCGTCTCCAGTCCCACTTTCCGGCGGTTGGCCGACGGCCGATGCGCGCGCAGATGTCCGCAAGACAACGGGATATACGCGTGCTGTGCCGGCAGGCCGGGATGGGCGCGGAAACGGAGAGAGAAGGTTCGATACGTTGAGGTTGGTGGAGGCGGGGGGAATCGAACCCCACCCGCAATATTGTAAGAGAAGAACACAGGCCGGTCAATGCACGACAGAAATCGGCCTAAGCTCGGCCAACTCGCCTAGTTATGACCCATGTCGGTCAGGGCCTCCGGGCAAGACCCGGCCAGCAACATGCCAACTTAGGGCGTAGCCCGGCCACGAGTCCGCCCCAACGGCGCCCTAACCTGGCAGACATGCCGAGCCGGTGTACCACCTCTGGAACGAATCAATGTCAACGGCTCCCTGCGCCGGTTGCAGGCCGGTCTTCGCGGATTTCCGCAGAAGAGCCTTGAGGGCGCCGGCGAGGGCGGTAAGGTGCTGCCCTGCTCACGACGTGCGACCACGTCTGCGGCCCATGTTTGAGGAGAAGGTAATGAGCAGACTCAGACTTCCGGATGATTCCAGCGGCACCATAATGACAAGCCTGGCCAATCTACCGAAGGCGACCTTCCTCGATGAATTCGCGCTGGCCGGAGCATTGAAAGTGTCCCAGCGCACAGTGCGCCGGATGGTAGTTCGCCGAGAGATCCCGCCATCGCTTCGTCTTGGGGGCCGTTCGGTTTGGCAGGTCGGCCGAGTGCTGGCTTGGCTCAATGCGAGATGCGAACAGGCTGAGCGGATGTCGGGCGTCACCTTCCTTGCTCTCACAGGGCGCCGAGAGAACGAGCAGGAAGATGTCTCGGCGCCAGGAGACGGACGACTCGATGACCATGGATCGCGGCCAATGCCGGCTTAGATTTCTGTGTCCTCTGTTAACCAGTAGGTTTCTGGTTCGCGTCCGAGATGGGGAGCCATCTCAAAAACAACCGACCAGGACGGTCGAATCCGTTAACGCAAGGCCCCGCGGCGAGAGTCCGGGGCCTTTTCGTATCCCTCTCTACGAAGGGCGCTACCGACACAGCCCGGAAGGCCGATTTCTCTGGTTCGAAAGAGAGCGCCCGGGGTGCGGGTGAAACCATCATGGTTGCGCCCGGTGCCCAAGAAATCGCTCTCGAACTCTCTGAATCTCTGTTCAACACACCCCTCTTTTTTAACGACCGCGTTACGCCCGCGGGCCGAGTGTAACCGGTGAGAACTGGCAGCTGATCTACCGCGGTGATCCAGTCAAAGGGGAAGGGCGGAGCGGCCTGCGCCGCTCCGCCCCTGGATGCGATGCCCTGTTGTCGTACTTCCCCTGACTTTCCTTATCTTGTGTACCGATCTTGCCTCAGCGCTCTGCCAAGGCATCAGGAGGACGGCGCCCTGATGGCTCCTGCGGTTTCAAGGCGCTCCTTACCGGGAACGGGCTGCATATCGTAAGCCCGAACGGCGAGACCTTGGACTCCACCATCCCGAAGCTTGGTCAATGCATCCAGGCAAAGAGAAGATGCTGCTGAATCGGAAACAACCCAATTCACCGCGTGATCCAGCTTTCCCTTGCGCCAAGCTTCGGCAATGCCAGATCTCACCGCTGTCGGCAACTGGCTGTAGTTGTCCACAATGATCGTGGTGAAGTGCACATGACGGATCAGGTCCGGCCCTAATATGCGTCCGACTTCCGCAGAGAGCCCCTCGCCCACGGAGGAAGCCGCCAATAGGCTCGAAATGTGCTCCAACGCTATCGCCCTGACCCTATAGACCGCGACAGCCCATACACAAAAGCATAGCAGGGCAGTTCCACCGACTATGACTGGAACAGGAGTGAGGGCAGACTGGGCTTGGGCGGCCAACCAGACGAAGGCGCCTGTCGCCACCACCGATGCGATCAGAAGAACCGCAGCCAGGATGCGCATCGTGTCCAGTCGCGGCATGCCCATCCCAGATGACTTGAGCAAGCCATACACTGCTCTCCATCCGGACGATGCTAACATGACCCGTAGAGCTCTGTTTCTATCAAGTGCGGTGATGAGCCTGTCGGTTGGCTCCGACTTCCGGGCCTCATCAAGAGCCTCCTGGGCCACCCAGGATAAGGCATGTGGTGTCTGCCCATGTATGACGCAGATATCCTGGTCCTGAAACGCACCTCCTCCACCGGAGTGGGCGGTGTTCATGATTGACTTGATCGTCACTACGCGATCTTTGCTGTCTTGCCTGCTGCGCGGAACACAGCGCAGGGGTCCATGGGAAGCCGCAAGTTCCTTCATCTCGCTGTCAGCGAGCAATCTGTTCGACTGCATTTCTCTCTCCTGCAAAAGTCGTGGGATGCGAGACCCATCCGCCCCTGTAGGTGGGCGGAAGCACAAACACTCAGCTTCAGCAGGAGATCAAACTAGGAGGTGAAATGTCCTCGGCATGCCCATGCAGGCGGCGAGCAGCGCTTGCCCACCATACGAAACGGACGTTGTTTCACGAGCTCTGGCGCTGAGCGTCCACTGGACCACCATTGATGGCGGATTGGGTCGCCACGCAGCATGTGCCGCGGCGGGGAGTTGCGAGGGTCTCTCGGTTATCGCATACGGGCAGACCGGAGTACTCAGCGACTTCAGCATCGGAGCAGAGGATTTCGCAGGGGCGTCTATGCTTTGCTCCGTGAGGCTATACGTGGGCACTGCCATTGCAGCGATCAGCAAGGCGACCAAGTAGGCTGGCATCGCGGCGCCCTCTTTACTCCAGGAAGAATACCAGCGCCCTTGCACGCAGTCAACTCTCCGGAAGCTATGGCGCGATGCCGTTTGGCGGGCCATCGGGGTTTGACGGGCCGTTCAGGGGCACGGCCAGTTCAGCGCGAACCCGCTCAGTCTCGGCGGCGATAGCCCCCGGCTTGGCCCCCATCTCCGTGAGCATGGTGGCAGCCAGCGCAACAGCCGCTTCGGCCTCTTCGTAGCACACCGCGTCTGTGCCCAATTCCCCCAGCATGGCACGTTCATTGATGTAACGCGCCCGCGCGATGATCCGGATCTTCGAGTTCAGGAGTCGTGCGGTGGCGACTATCGGTATCCTGCCGGTCAGGTCGGGGACAGTCACGATCAGGTATCTGGCGCTTCTGATCCCGGCCGCTTCAAGGACCTCCCGGCGGCTTGCGTCGCCGTAGATGGCGCGCTCGCCGGCGGCCACCAAGTTGGACACGGTGTCGGCATTAAGCTCTAGAATGACGGGCGTGATCCTAAAGTCTTTGAGTATCCTGGCCACAGTCCGGCCGACGGGCCCGTATCCGACCACCAGCGCCTCCGTGGCCTGGCTGGGCGAGTGTGAAGCCATACTGACCTCTCGAGCATGCTCTTCCGAGGGACGGTTGAGCAATCGCCAGAGGCGGGGGTGGCGCCGCAGCCAGTATTCCAGAGGTGCGATTGAGCGGGCCAGGAAGGGGTTCAGGGTGATGGACAGCAGCGCCGCAGCTACCAGGGCACTGTAGCCCTCGCCGGGCACAATGCCCAGCGCCTTGGCTGCTTCACCCAATATGAAGGTGAACTCGCCTACCTGCGATAGGCATATGGCCACGGTTATGGCGGTACGAATCGAATACCTGAGGATCATGACCACGAAGAGGGCAACTATCGACTTGCCGACCAGCACCAGAGCAAGAATAGCCGCCACCAAGCCGGGATTGTCGATCACGAAGCGAGGGTCGAAGAGCATGCCGACCGATACGAAAAAGAGCACGGCGAAGGCGTCGCGCATGGGGAGGATGTCAGCGGCAGCCTGCAGGTTAAGCCTGGACTGGCCAACAACGATGCCCCCCAGGAAGGCGCCCAGGGCCAGGGAGACCCCGAAGAAGTGAGCCGAGGCGGCGGCAAATCCGAGAGCCAGGACCAGAACGCCTAAAGTAAACAGCTCGGCAGACCTGGTCTTGGCGACCTGCAGCATCAGCCACGGTACGATCCTGCCGCCAACCACGAATAGCAGGGCGGCCATGATGCCGACCTTGGCCAGGGCCCATCCCACAGCTCCCAGCGCCCGCAGGACAGTGGACTGACCATCGGGCGTCTCCACGGCAAAGACAGGCAGTACCACCAGAACAACGACGGTGAAGATGTCCTCCACGATGGTCCAGCCAATGGCCGCATGCCCATGTGGTGTGTCGAGCAGGTTGGCATCCTGCAATGCTCGACTCATAACCACCGTGCTGGCAACAGATATGGCCAGTCCGAGCACCAGTCCGGCACTCCATCCCCAGCCGAAGAGCCGGCAGACGAACATCCCTGCCAGGGTAGTAATCGCGCTCTGGATTATGGCGCCCGGAATGGCTATGCGGCGAACCCGCCAGAGGTCCTTCAGGCTGAAATGCATGCCCACGCCGAACATAAGGAGGACCACGCCGATCTCGGCCAAGTCGGCGGCGAACTTCTGGTCAGCCACGAAGCCTGGGGTGTGGGGACCGACAAGAATGCCTGCCAGCAGATATCCAACGATTGGGCATATGCCCATACGCTGTACTGCCAGACCCAAGATGAACGCTGCTGCCAGAGCCACAGCAAGGTTGATCAGGAAACTCGGTTGTGGTTCCACCGCAAGCTCTCACCCGCTAGGTCCGAACGACAATCCCCACCTGCAGCTCCGTGCCGCATTGTAGTGCCACTTTTGCAGGTCGCAAGACTCGGCGCAGTCTGCGCTCCGAGACGTGCTCGCATGGTCTAAACGTCTCCTCAGCACGGTCCTTTCCCGGCAAGCGCCTGACCACAACTCATGTCCAGGTTGACTCGGCCGCGTCAATTACGTGCAAGATCTCGTCTTGCGTGTTGGCTGTCAGGATGGCACTCATTGTTGATTCGTCCCGAAACAGCCGAACTGCCGATGCCAACGCGCGCACGTGATCCGTAGATATCCTCTGATTGCTGAGGACCATGAGCAGGACATAGACAGGCGCTCCGTCCAGGGACTCGAATTCGATGCCTTGACCAGACCTGCCGAGAACCGCCAGGGTGTAGGGAATCAGATTGTGTTTGGCATTGGGCACGGCTATGCCACGGCCTATCCCCGTAGTCCCGAGCTTCTCACGGGCCGTGAGTGCCGCAGCTATCTCCTGCAGCCCCTCGCGCGGCACGCAACCTGCGTTGACCAGGGCGATCAGGAGCTCGTCCAGGACCGCCGTCTTCGTCCGAGAGGATAGATGAGGGATCACCGTTCCCCGTCGGAGCAGTTCTGAAACCTTCATCACACAGCACCTTGCTGGGGCGGTCCACGCGGATGCGGCAGCTAACTGTGGCTGCCGGCACCCATGGCACCACCCGCGGCTCCAGAGTACCACGGTGCTCACCAGCAGCAGAACGTCATGCAACGTCCTCCCTGGGCTCTATCCAGCACCCCCCGGTGCCCTCTGACTGGAGCGCTGAGGGCATACCGCGGCTTCACGGGTACAGGCCTCGGCGCACGACCTTCTCTCCGATCCGCGTTAGAGACACGATGTACGCCGCGGTGCGCCAATCAGTCTTGTGCTTCTTCACCATCTCTGCAATCGCCTGATAGTTGCGCTCGTAGCGGTCGGACAGGAACTTGGCCACGTATGCGAGATCGAAGATGTGACTGCCGTGATTGTAGAGCCACTCCAGGTAGCTGACCGCCACTCCGCCGGCGTTGGCGAAGATGTCTGGCAGCACGTCGATGCCGCGCTCGGCCAGAACCTGGTCGCCGTCCAAGGTGGTGGGGCAGTTGGCACCTTCGGCCACCACTTGGCACTTGAGCAAGCCGGCAGTGCGCCGAGTGATCGAGTTCTCAAGCGCGGCTGGGATGAAGATCTCGGCATCCACCGAGAAGAACTCGTCGCTGGAAATCGGTGACGAGCCGGGGAACCCGACCACCGACCCAGTCTTCTTGACATGTGCAGCAAGTTGACGTGCATCCAGACCATTGGGGCTGGCAATGGCTCCGAGGACGTCGGCAGCCGCCGCCAGTCGGCAGCCGGCGTTGTGCAGGAATGTCGCCGCGTAGGAGCCGACCTTGCCAAAGCCCTGGACTGCGCAGCGCATGTCGTTCAACGGCTTGTTGTGATCTTTGGCCCATTCGCGGATGGCCATGTAGAGCCCCTGCCCTGTAGCCGGAGCCCGGCCATCCAGCCCGCCACACACTACGGACTTGCCAGTAACCACCGCGGCGTTGGCGATGGTGAACTTGTTGGATGCATGCATGCAGTAGGTGTCGTAAATCCAGTCCATGATCTGCTCATTGGTGTTCACATCCGGGGCAGGGATGTCCTGGTCCGGGCCGATATCCGCGAGCATTTCATAGGTGAAACGCCGGGTGAGCGCCTCAATATCAGCCGGGCCGTATTGGGTTGGATCGATGGCGACGCCGCCCTTGGCTCCTCCGAAGGGGATTTCCAGGAGCGGGCACTTCCAGGTCATGGCTGCGGCCAGGGCCTTAACCTCGTCGAGCGATACCTGGGGATGAAAACGGATTCCGCCCTTGTACGGGCCATAGGTGTTGCTGTATTGAACACGGTAAGCCAGAAAGCTCTTGGCATGCCCGTCTTCGCCAGCGATCTTGCTCTGGCTTATCATTACGGGCACGTTGTAGATGATCTCGCGGCGCGGCTCGCTCAGTAGCGCACGTGGGCGATCATCTAGGCCCATCAGGTCGGCGGCCTTGTTGAAACGATTCTTGTCAGCAGCGTAAAGGCTGCCCTCGTCCACGTTCGTGGCCATGGCAGGATTGGACTTGCAGTCCATGTTATTCGTACTCCTCACAGAACCAGATGCCGCCTGCGGTCTTGGACAGTTTGCAGGTGGATCTTGCCAGGCAGTCAACGCACAGCCCCATGACCTTGGGGTCTTCTTCGGGAGTGACTGCGGTGCTCCCGGTTGTTTGCGGCATTGGCGCAGTTAGGACAACGCCAGCATCAGCGGTGTTCTCGAATTCCTCGCAGTGCACGACCTCAGCCTGTCGGTGTCCGGGCAAGGAACACGCCTCCGTGTAACGACACGTTTGGCACAGGCCCGGTTTCCTTGTCTTCGTTCCCGTGCTCATTGCTTCTCCCTCGCGTTTCACGACCGGCGGATTCGGATCGGCTCAGCGCTGCCTCGACAGAGCAGGGCGTGCCGTGTTCACGGATCATGCCCCACAGCATATGGTTCCGGGACAGGGTCGGGCTGCCGTCGACGATTATTGAGCAGGAAGGTTTCGAATTGCCAAGCGCCCCTATGGGTAGGTCGTGGCAAGTCATCAGTGGCGCGGGCCCTCCGATTCTCAATCGGCGGCCAACTGACCAACTGGGACATGAACTTGCCCAGGTAGGGCTTGGCGTCGTTCAGTATCTCTTCGTGCGGCAGGTCGTCAGGGAAACAGACGCCCCGCTTTCGATTACGCATGACCCATCGGCACGCGGCCATCAGCGAAGAGGCCACCTGCAGAGTGGTAGCATTCTGGTGCGGGGCAAGCCTCCGGGCCTCCTCAATGTCCAAGACCGATCCCGTCCACCAAGTGCGATAGTCGTGGCCCATGAGCAGCACGCCCAACTCGTCGCGCCCAGCCACGATCTCGTCAGTGATCACCCGGGGTCGGAATCCGCCACTATCATCGCGTGTGCTCAGCTCAACAAGACTGGCCAACGCCGAGTCGCAGGGCCTATAGGCAAAGAGCACCGTCGGCCGGTAGAGCGTTCGACCCTTCTCCCGCACAGTCAGATGGTCTGAAATGGTGAATGCTTCGCTGTGCGGAACGACGAAGCCGACAATCTCTCCCGATGGCACCCAAGTACGCACCCGAGTGGATATCCCCGCCGCATCCAGGTAGATCTGGTTGCGCGGCCCCCGGCGATACCTGGAAGCGCCGGATGGCAGACGTCTCTCGTGGGTTCCCCAGCCCATCTCCACGGGGGCATGGCAGGTCTCAGCATAGAATGCCTCGGCCGACCACGTGTTGTGGAGTTCCCAGGCCTCCTTGGGCGCATCCACAACCTGGGTGTCCCGCTCGCTGATATGGATAACCTGCACCCCTAGCTGCATCGCCAAATGGTTCCAGGCTCGATTGTCGAGGGCTTCCCTTATGTATTCGCGGCGCTCTCCGCCTGGGTGCTCGGCCAGCCACCGGGTGGCGATATCCTGAAGGGCAACCTTGGCGAAATGCGAGACAAGCCCAGGATTCGCTCCGTGGTCAAGCGCCGCGGTCGGCCCAGGATGCGGTCCCCATTCGGCGATCATCTGCCGGATGGCCATGTGCACCGCATAGAGAGTCCTTTCGGCAGGCGGCTTTCTGGGGGTGTCTGCTGATTCAGGCCATGTTTCCACGGACGTGTTGGCATACAGGATGCCGGCATCGTGGCAGAATCGGACCATGGCAGCGCTTCCGACGTTGACGGAAACGTCCACGACCATGTCACCCGGCTTGACGTGACCGGCCAGAACCTTGGACACATTCTCAGGCGTGATTTCTTCTCTCAGGAACGTCGCCCCTGCTTCATGAACGCGACGAGCAGCATCCGTCACGATGTCGCTTTCAGCCCGGTCAATCACCGTGTAGCGGTGGGGCGAGACGCCCAAGTGCTTGAAGAGCAGCGGCAAGGCACAGCGGGAAACCGCCCCCAGGCCGACCACCAGTATCTTGCCATCGAAACGCATGATCACGCCCGCGCCATGAAAGTGCCGAACTGCCAGACATCTCGCGGCGGCGGTTTGGCCCTTCCTCCGACCGCGTGAGCCGGGTTCCAGTTATCCAGGGGCGTCCAGTCGACCGGTTCGGATACGAACCGCCCCAGATAGGGTTCTGCAGTCAGAAGTATCTGATCGTGGGGCAGGTCATCCGGCAGACACACGCCCATCTCGGGATTGCGAATCATCCATTGACACGCGGCTACTACCGAGCAGGCTACCTGAAGGGTGGTTGCGTTCTGATGCGGTGCCAGCTCGCGGGCCTCCTCGATGTCCAGAATGGAACCGGTCCACCAGCTGCGATAGTCGTGACCCATGATCAAGACGCCCAGCTCGTCACGGCCTTCGGTGATGTCGTCGCCAAGGATGCGGAGCTTCTCCTGCATCTTGTAGTTGCGCATCTCCAGTTCATGGAGACTCGCCATGGCGGCATCACACAGGCAGTAGACGTAGTGGACCGTCGGCCTGTATATGGCTTCTTTTCCCTTCCAGACGGTAAGACGGTCAGAGATCGAGAAAGCTTCTCCGTGACGAATGACGAATCCTACGATCTCACCACAAGGCACCCAGGAACGCAGCCGGGTTTTCAGCCCCCATGTCTCCAGGCAAATCTGATTTCTGGGGCCGGCCTTGTGCTGCCAGGCGCGCGGCGGCAGGCTCCTCTCGTGCGTACCCCAGCCCATCTCGGCAGGTGACGTGCCTTCCTCGTAGAGCCCCTCGATGGACCACGTGTTTACGAACTCGTTTTCCTTCTTGGGCATGTTGGTAAGCTGAGTATCGCGTTCGCTGATATGGATGGTCTTGACCCCAAGGTGCCAGGCGAGTTCGTTCCAGGCCTTGCGGTCAAGGGCATCCACGAGCTTTTCGCGGCGTGCGCCTTTTGCCCGACGCTCGTCTAGGACCTTCCCGGCAATGTCTTCGAGTGCCTGCTTTGTGAAGTGCGAAACCAATCCGGGATTGGCCCCGTGATCCAACACAGCGGTTGGCCCTTTTGGAGTCTTCCATCCACTGATCATCTTGCGTAGCGCCATCTGCCGTGCGTACAGGGTCCGCTCTGGCGGCGTCTTTCTGCCTATGCCCTCGTAAGGATCCCATGCCTCCACGGAGGTGTTTATGTAGAGCACCCCATGATCCCGGCACCACCGGACAATATCATTGCAGCCGATATTCCAGCCCAAGTCCACGCAGAGGTCGCCTCGCCGCAGGTACTTGCCGAGTTGCTGCCCCAGGTTCTCCCGTGTTATCCTGCCTTTGACGAAATGCGCTCCGGACTCACGCAAGTTGCGCGCAGCCTTGGCGACGACCTCGTCATCGCTGAAATCCATGATCGTGCACTTCCCGTGCGGCAGTTCCAGATGCCTGAACAGGAGCGGGATTGCACAGCGAGAAACGCCCCCCAACCCGATGATCAGGACTCGCCCTTGGAAACGCATGCCTTCTCCCTTCGTCTGACCGCTGAGTTCCACGTCTATGTCTGCGCGCTACACTCTCGACTCCTCACCCGGGGTGGCCGCAAGTTCAGCGGCTTCGAGGATGCGGAGCATCTCATCTGCCGTGTCGGCCCGCCGAACGGCGTGTATCAGTGTTTCGTCTTGGAAGATGCGTGCAGCCGAAGCCAATGCCCGCAAGTGTGATTCCGGAGACTGCCGGTTGCTCAGGATCATGAGCACCAGGTGGACTGGCTCGCCATCGAGGGATTCGAACTCTATGCCCTTGCCTGACCTGCCAAAGGCAGCCACGCTACCCAGAACCGCGTCGTGCTTGGCATGCGGCACAGCTATTCCACGACCTATGCCGGTAGTCCCGAGCCGCTCGCGCGCCAAGACAGCCGATGCCGCCCCCTCCAAGCCTTCCCGAGGCATGCCCCCGGCATCCACGAGTGCGGCGAAGAGTTCCGCCAGAACTGGCATCTTCGTCGTAGACGACAGATCGGGGATCACTGCTCCCCGGCGGATCATCGCGGAAACGGTCATTGCGCCACGCCTTCTCTCGGTTGCCCGGAGAGAGCCAAGAGCCATCCCGGGAACGCCCTTTCCTGAAGCATCGCTGCTCGCAGCTCGCTTGTGTCCAGGCCGTGGGAGCGCGCCCTGTAAGCCAAGTGATCAGCACAGAAGTCTCGAACGCCATGGACTCGCCATAGGGCGCTTCCTATGATGGTCCCCACTGTGCCGGCAAGGACTAAGGCAAGGAGCACAACGCTTCCCCATGCCGAGACGTGGAAGCCAAGTGCATCTGCCACCAGACTGAAGAGCCCGATAGCCCCCAGCCCGATTGCGCATCCCGCTCCAAGGCCTATGAGAACCCCTGCATTCAGGAAACCATGTCGCTGCTCCGCAGCGCGAAACATCACCTTCAGCATGGCAGCAACAGCTTCCCGACGCTTGACCTGTTTGCCCACCGTCCCGAGATGCGGGGCGGTGGCGTCGACCAGCTTTTGGATCGGCACTCCGGGCATCCACAGGTGGTTGGTGACTACTGGACTGCTTGCCGGAGTCAGGCGAAGTCCGCAGAATTCGCAGGTGATCGTCTCAGCGGTCTTCCGTTCGGACACGGCCACGCCGCAATAGAGGTCCTTCTCCACATGTTCTTCGGCAAGGAATGCCTCCACAGTTCCACACAGCGGGCACTCGGCCGCCAACCAACCACGCCGGCGAACCCGGTAGTCTTTGCGTGGCAATGCTGCGTACATCTGACACCCCCTATTCGCCGAGAACGTAGGCGAATGGTTTACTTCTTGAGCCGGATGGTTTCCTTGCTGCCGTCGCCTGACACGATGACCTTGTCCTCTCGCGCCAGCCAGCCTATCGCACGATCCATGGTCGTTTTGGGAGCCTTGATCGACCGCTGCAGATCGGCGGTCCTTGTCTCGCCGCCGGCCGACAAATGCCGCCAGACTGCCCCCGCGGTTTCCCCGATGTGCCTTTCCATCGTTCTTTCCCTTCTCTCTGGCGCAGTTCACACCGAGCCACGCGCTCGGGGGCGCTGCCGCCTCCAATCACCTTTCCCCGGGCTCAAGGATGTCCAGCACATCCCTCGAGGACGAGCAGGCCAGCAAGTCCTTCCGAACACCGGGCAAGACCATCAATCGTGCGATCTTGGATAGGACAGCCAGAAGATCTCCGTAGTAGTCGGCTGAGGAAATCAGCAGAAAGACGAACTTGACCGGCTCGCTTTCGCCCTGGCTCAGAGGGCTTCCCCACGCCACGCCTTGTGGGAATATCCCCAGACAGCCGATAACGCCGGAGAACCCTTCTATCCCGATGTGCGGGAGGGCTGTTTCACACCCCACCGCGGTGGACAGCTCCGTCTCGCGGGCCGCGGCACGCGCAAGGAGAGCGTCTCTGGATGGCTGCGGGATCTGATTGCGTTGCACCAGGGTATCAAGGAGGCAGGCAACGGCTTCCATCTTGTCCTGCGATGGCAGCTTTGTGCGGATGGTATCCTCCCAGAACACATCCCGCAGGCTAACACGTTCAGACCGCCTGGCCAGTAGCATCGCCAACGGGTTCGCGAAACGTGCAGCGATCAACTGTGGAGTGGATGATTCGAAGTGTTCAGCAGCCCGCCAGTAATTGGGGGCACCGATCACAATCATGTCTTCTGCGGTCCTTCTTGCGGCGATGCCCGACATAACGTCTTCTGCCGTGCTGATGGCAACTGGTCCATCAAGGCCTGCGATGCGCGACTCAATCCGCGCCAAAGTCCCCGCGGCATCGACATATCCGGGCTCCACGCCATTGCCCCCCTGATCCGACGGGGTCACGATTCGGAGCACAAGAGTCGATGCACCGTGGCTGGCCGCCAACGCCTTGGCGACCCAGAGCTGCTGGAGCGTGTGGGGCCCTCCGTTCATCGGAATAAGCACTCGACGCACGGAGGGCTGTACTCCGAAACGCAGGAACACTGCAGACAGATTCAGGTCAACCGCCATCTTCAGAACGGGCTGGAACTCGTCGATAGAGTCAAGCCAATCGGTTACAAGCATGCCGACTCTGGCAGTGCGTGCCAACCCCTTGGCGAACTCGACGACATCCTTGCGCGGCGGGTAGTGGAATATGCGCTCTCTCGCTGCATACGTAAGATAGGGTTCGTTCCGGCGAAGCGGGCCTACGTTGTTGAGGCTATGCTTTGCAGCACTTCGCACAACATGTATGTGGGCATCTCTCTGACCCAGAAGCATTTCCGCGGCTTGTAGTAACTCATGCCCATTCCCCGGGTCCGATATGATGACAAGAGTGTCTCGATCACGCCCCTGGCTCATTGCAGACCTCCTCTCCCAACCAGCCGCCGGAGACCTGGAGGCTGATCAGCAATGCTGCGCCTGGATACCTCGCGCAATGCCTCGTACTCATGACAAGCTCCTCTTAACGGCCTGCTGGCTTGCCGTGACGATCTTCAACTTGCGAACGCCTGCCGGCACCGGCCACTCAACGACCTGTCCGGTGCGATAGCCCAGCAAGGCCATGCCCAGCGGCGCAAGCACCGATATGCTTTGCTGCTCAGCCGCGCCTTCGCCGGGCCAAGTTATCTCGTAAGCCAGCTTCTCGCCGGAGTCTAGGTCTCGGACGACGACGCGCGAGTTCATGGCCACCACATCTGCTGGCAAGTCGGCGAGGTTCACAACGCACGCCCGGTCAAGCTCCTTCTCTAAGAGCTCCAGACAGCGTGACGATTCCACAGATGCCCCCGACCGGTCTAGCTGCAGGCGCAACGTCTCGACCAACTCACTGAGGCGCGCGTGATCGCGGTCTGACAGGATGATTTCGTTGCCGTTGGTTCCCATGGTATTCTTCCTGATCGGCGCAAATGGTTCTCCCTGCGTCTGTCTAGCGATGGTAGTCGCCGGCAGACTCAGGCTGGTAGAGGATCTCCAGTATCTTGTACTGCCTGCTGCCGTTCGGGCTGTGGGCTTCGACTGTGTCGCCCACACGCCGGCCAAGGAGCGATGTACCCAGTGGGTCAAGGACCGAGATGTTCGATGGGTCCTTGTCCGCATCTACCGGGAACACCAGGCAAAGTACGCTGGCCTCGCCGCCGGAGGCGCCACTCAAACGGAACCTGGAGTTCATTGTTAGGACGTCATGAGGCACAAGTGTGGGGTCTACGATCTTGCCGCACGACAGCCTGGTCCCGAGTTCGTTGAGGTGAACGGCAGCGTCCGCAGCCCCGAAACCTCGGGCCACAGTGATGAGCTCCTTTAGGCGCACAAGGTCAAAGCTAGTAATGTAGATGTCACGTTGTTCGCTTGCCGTCGCCTCACTCTCCGCGTCAGAGCCAGTTCGCCGCAGTTCGACCATCCGCATGACAGCGTCCTTTATGTATCGCGCTCGCGCTTTGACTGGCTGCTTATGTGCTCCGGGGCCGCTCCAATAGCCGACAAATGCGTTAAGCACCCCCTCAAAACTGAGCGCCAAGTGGAGAGCACGCCTCGTCTCGGACGCGTCCTTATGCGGGCTGCGCTCAAAGATGCTCGCAACGTAGTCCAAGTAGCTGCCATACTGCGCCCTAATCTTCTCGGAGAGCGTTTCCGGATCAGGGTAGGCGCCGGAAGACCGCTCACACGAGAACAGAACGAGGAACAACCTCTGCCGCTCGAAGTTCGACAGGCGGAACAAGATGAGACGTTCGATGGCGAGTGCCGAGTCCTCAATGGGTAAGATGCTGTCCTTCACATAATCGAGCATCTGCTGAGCGATGCGGCTGATTATGCCGGCGTAGATCCGCTTCTTGCTCCCGAAGAGGTTGTAGATCGTGCCCACGGACACGCCGGCGCTGGCCGCGATCTTCTCCGCCGTGGCAGTCTGATAGCCCTCAACCTGGAACACCTTTTCGGCTGCGTCGAGGACGGTCGCGTGGCGCGATTCATCCTCCTTCTTTCTGCGAGCCTTAGTGGCGGGTTTGCTGATTCGTGGCATGGTGTCCTCGCGAATCTATCCTCAGACTATGAATCTATATTCAGTCTATCATGCAAGCATGTTTCGTCAAGCAAATTCCGGCACAAAATGATCTTCCCTGTAGCGGCCCAGGGACCTGTGTCGGGCGCTGTCGGCTACTTGCCCTGAAGCTTCCACATGACCCGTTGCTTCCGCCACTCCATCTCCGCCGCGATCTTCCTGATGTCGCGTTCCGTGACCGGGTCGTAGCCTGCTCTGACCGGCTGCAGGAAGAGGACCGATTCCTGGATGTCGGGCGCCAGGTTGAGCAGGCACATGATCTGCGTCATCCTTGGCCGGCTGACCCGGCCGAGCCTGGCCAGGTCGGCGTAGTCCTTGGCCACCCCGTGGCGCAGGAGCCCGTCCATCTTGATCGCCAGGGCCATGAGGTGGGCGACGCGCGGCAGGCGGTCAGGCGCGGCCTTGGCCGGCTTCGCCTCGCCTTCCACGAGGGCTTTGACGCCCCGCGTGCCCTGTTTGAAATGGACCGTCAGCTCCACCGTCAGGCCATCGCTCATGGCTGCCTCCTCAGCTGGCCAGGCTCTCGGCCAGCTTGGCCAGGCCGCTATCGTGGAAGGTCACGACCACCTTCCCCTTCTGGCCGTCGTAGTCGACGCGCTTGACGAGCAGCTCGATCACCCGAGCCTGTTCCTGCGGCGCGAGCGTCTCCCAGAGGGGATCGAAGAGCTTGAACGCGCTCTCGAACTCCCTGTCGGCGGGCATCCGTCGTTCCAGCCTGGCCAGTTCGTCGTCGATCTCGGTCATCCTGCGGTCGGCCATTCGGAGCCGGTCCTGGATATCGGCCAGCCGCGCCGGGGACTCCCGGCCGGCGGCGTTCTTCAGCTCGCGATTGAGGCGTTGAACCTCGCCGGCCAGTTCGGACCGCTCATCCTCCAGCGTCTTGGCCGCGCCCCGGACCTCGTCCTTGACCCGCCGCAAAGTCTCCGCCATCAGCGCCTGGTTCTTGGCGATGTGGCGGATCTGGCCGACGATGAATGCCGCTAAATCGATTGGCTGCATCGGCCCAGCCGCGCGGGCGAGCATCCCCGGGCTCGAACGTGGTCTGACAGACAAGTCAGAGCAGGTCCGCGCCGCCGCCGCCGATGCGCTGAAGAAGATCAGGGGCGAGGAGGCCAAGCCGTGAAGGAGTCAGCGGGCCAGCCCGTCCAACCGCCCCTCCGCACCTGGCGGCCGATGGCGGCGTGGACGGCGGGGAGCGGCGCTTCTTCGTAGGCCAGCTTGCGCCGCGCCGAGAGGCGGGGAGAATGACGGGAGGAGACTGCCGGAGAAGCGCAATGGAAGTTGCGTCCCGTTCACTGAACAAGGCCATCATCGCCTGGGCGGTGCTGGGTGCGGTCCTCGCCGGTCCGGCCTACGCGTGCATTGGCATGCTGCTCACGGACGAGTTTGACGACACTTCGCTTGTGTTCAGGCTCCAAGAGAAGAACCTTCAGCTGAAGAAGTTGGACGAGGAGGTCCTCGCACTGAAGAAGCGCCTGTCTGTTCTGAAGCAGCGCGATCTGGTGGCCATCTTCGGCGAGAAGACCGAGAAACCGGCCAAGACCTACTCCTTGCCCTGCTTCCATCCGCGGGCCATTACGCTGGGCGGCATTAGGCCCGTGGATCCCCAGGCCGACAAGAGCCATGTCGACTTTTACGCCGTGGGCGACTTCGCCGGTCTGGAGGTGTTCTACGGGGATCGCAACTCACCGGAGAACTTCATCCTGTATTTCAAAGCGGGCGAAGGCTTCGCTGCGCTCAGGAAGGAAGATGACCTGGCCAAGAGACTGGCGTGGGACCTGGAGCGGTGGGGGTACCTCAAGAAGTGGCTCGACCACCAGCTGGCACGCCGGTTTCCATACGAGGTCGATGACCAGGCCATGCGCCAGCTGTATCAGGGCGAAGAGGCCATCGACGTCCGCGAGAAGCTGCAGGCCTGGATCGAGGTCGGGAAGAGCCGGGGCTGGACCATGACCACGGAGGCCGATGACACCGGCACCAAGCACTACCGCTGGCTGCGGCCCGACAAGAGTCTGGCAAGGGAAGCCTACGCCGGCCTGGGCTACCGCGGCCCGGACGTGCTGCCGGACCATTTCCGCGAATGGTGGGAGAACGGCAAGCTCTTCCCGGACTGGGAACTCAGCTGTGCCGTTGGCAAAGACAGCATTCGGAATTGGCGCTGGGGCCGGCCTTCGGTCGGGAACATCCAGTACCATACCGCCGCTCCCGGCAAGTGGCCAAGTTCCTGGTGCTGGTATGACCAGAGCGGCACGGTTATCCGCCGCGAGTGGGACGACAACGGCGACGGCATACCGGACTTAGTGGCCGACGGCCCATACTGGGTGGCCGACGGTCCATCGCCGTCCCATCCGGAGACAGAGCTGTCCTTGACGCAATCATGGGCCATCCACCCCGAGCTCGTCCCCGAGGCCTCGAGAATCCCGGGGAGCTTCCAGCCACGGCTGATCATCCGCCAGAAGCCCGTTCCAGCGCCGCTGCCTGTCCCACCATGGGAAGCTGCAAAGCTTGCCAAGGAGCGCCGCAGTGCGCTCCTGGTTGTCGGAGTAAGCGCCGGAGCGGCATGCGTTCTGGCTGCTCTTGTGCTGTGGGTTGTGCGTCGGCGCAGGCTGCGGCTACAAGCAGGAGACATGCTCTGATGTACTCCGATAAAGGCTCAGGCGGGAATCCATGCACGCCGCCGCCGCCTCGGCGCTGAAGAAGATCAGGGGCGAGGAGTCCAAGCAGTGAAGGAGTCAGCGGGCCAGCCCGTCCAACCGCCCCTCCGCACCTGGCGCCCGATGGCGGCGTGGAGCGCCGGCATCCCCCCGGAATTGCTGAAAGAACCAGCAGAGCAAGCCCATATGTGATGATAGGAGGGAGTGCTGTGACACCGTGCCGGACGTGGACTGTGCTCGTGCTCTGTGCATTCCTTTGCGCTGGCCTGACTTCATGTCGTTCCCGCCCTGAGACGAACGAAGTTCTTCCTTCACTTCTGAACGAGAAGGCTGTGGCGACTCTGGCTGAGAGCGGATGGACTCGGATTCCTTACGAGGGGTGGGAAGCATACCGTCAAGTGAACTGGGAGAAGGCCGCCCGCGGTGCCGAAGAGTCCGTTAACCAAGAAGGACATCAGCCGTGGCGGCGGACCCCCGAGTATGTTGCGGCTAGCCATATGTGGAACTTCCACCTGAAGAACGCCCCCCGAGATGTGTTCGACTTCGCACCGCGCCTGAAAGTCATTCAGGATGGGCACATCTACGGATATACAGAGTCGGGCCTTGAGTATCGGGTCCTTCTGAAATGGTACAAGGGGATTCCCGAGCCCTATGAGACCTACGTGCGAACAGTGAATCTGGAGAATGCTTCTTTCCCGCTGACGCGCGGCAATTACTGGGTCTACAAGGGCCAGACGAAGTGGACGGTTGCCAACTCGAACCAGGTGAAGGAAGCTGCGCTGACCTGGAAGATGCAGGTGGCGGAGACCTTCGCCACCGAGGCGGGAACGGTCGCGGTCATCAAGGGGCATCCCAGCGACCTGGCCTGGTACGAGGAGGGCAAGGCGCCTAGCGACAGCCTCATCGTCCAGGCCAAGGGCGGTCGATTCCATCGCATCGAGGGAGACCAGCGTCAAGAGGTCCTGGCTGCGGTGAAGGCCGGGAAGCCGATCCCCGCCGGTACGCTCTCCGAGGAGACAGTCTTCCTGCAGCTGCCGCTGCGGCGGGGTGCGGGATTCGGGAACATGACGGACCGACCCATCGAGCCAGGATTCTACTCCTGGGCTGTGGAGCAGGTGTCACCGGCCAAGCTTTCGAGCATCAAGGGGGCTCCACCAGGAGATGGCCGCAGGCAATACCGCCTAGTTCTCCGCACCAACCCCGATCACCAGGAGATGGACTTCGTGCCTGGCGTGGGCATCGTGCGCTACCAGTATGTCCACCACGGTACTGTGGCAGAGACGGATCTGCATCTGGTCGAGTGCCATCTAGCGGATGCCTCACTTGGCGCCCCATTGCCAGAACCAAGGCGAAGCAGGAACACGGTGAACCCATCCCGTTAGGCTGCGTTCTACAAGACTATAGACAGAAGCATCAGGGGGCCGTGACTGCCCCCTTGCGGAAAGGCGAAGCTCATGCGCATCCGACACAGTTTCTTGCTGCTATCAACGGCAGTACTTCTTGGTTTCGCTGCAGAACCAGTCCGGTCCGCTGAACCTCAGAACGCAGTGGCACCCACCGCAAACGACCAAGAACGCATGCTCGTGCGTGAAGATGACCTGAAGGAACTCCTCTCTGAACTCGACAACGTCATCAAGGAGAATGAACGCCAGTTCGTGCTCGAGAATGATGCCGATGCCTACACGGCTAATTGGCGGATAGCCAACAATGACGTCTGCAAGCTTGCGCATTGGCTATTGCTTGCTGATCCGAACGGTGGTCCACCGGAGTTGCTGGCTCGATTCCACAAGACACAATATTCAACGACACGATGGTTGCTGAGTTGGGGTCTGAAGGATTGCGGCGATGAATCGGCGCTTGTGGCGCTGAAGGATGCTTTTCGGAAGGAGAAACATCCACCCTACCGTTTCGAATTCCTGAACGCCTATATTCGATGTGATGCCCTATGTCGCCTGAAGACCTATTCCGATGCACTGTCCGATGACAGACTAGCCATGGCAGGAGAGTTCGCAGGAGGAGCCCCGGCTATCGGCACCTGTTCTAATCTGGCCACTCGCGAGCTGGCGCGCATGGTGAAATTGGGGCCCTCGGTGAGAGAGAAGGATAGTGGCTTGGACATCGACAGCAAAGATGCCGCGCGTTGGCGTGACTGGTTCTCGCAGAATGGTCGTTTTCTGAGAATGGATAAGCATGGGCGCTACTTCATGGTGGACGAAGATGCAAAGGCGTGCGCAATATCCATTCGGGATTGGGACAGGCTACATTGGGAAACGAAGGATGAACTGGCAAGAAAGGCGGGGCGACTGTAGCGGCCCAGGGAACTGTGCCGAACGCCGGGACCGCAACGGAGCCCGGAAGCGATCCGCCGGATAGTCCGAAACGAGGCAAGCCGGTCCCGAAATAGGGGCCAGGTAGGCTATCTCTGGTAGTTGTGCTCGTTCTTCAAATGCAGGAAAGCGCTCCTCCGCGTCAGGCCGCCCAGTCGACCTCGATCTCGAGGTCGGGCAGATGCGGGTCGCCCCGATAGCGGTGCCGCAGGATGCGGATCTCCGGCTGCGGATCGCGGACGCGGATGGCCACGGCGGCGGGCGGCCCGGACTCGGTCCAGACCTGCTCGGGCGTCCAGCCGCCGAGGGCGTGGTGCGCGCGCCGAGTGTTGTACCAGTCCCGGAAGACATCGAGGCGCACCTGCATCCGCCGGGCGATGCCGGCCTTGCCGGCCGCCCAGCCGAACAGGCTGAGCCGCCACCAGAGCTTCAGCGTCCGGAAGAGGCGCTCGACCTTGCCGTTGAAGGTCCAGGAGCGGACCTTGCCGCGGACCGGATCGATGCCCAGCCACCTGACGGCCCTGCGGAACCTGACTCGGAACTGGCAGCCGTGGTCGGTGACCAGGAAGCGCGGCCGGCCATGAGTGGCGACGGTCTGGCGCACCAGCGCGGCCATCGTTTTGCAGGTCGGGGTTCCGGCGAAGACGCGCAGCGCCAACAGCTTCCGTGAGAAGCCGTCCACCAGAGCGGCCATGTAGATGCGACACCAGAGAACGCTGACGACGGTCAGGTCCAGGTGCCAGGTGCGGTTGGCCTGCCTGGGAGCCAGGATGTGATACGGGATGGTGGCGGTCCCGCCCGGGGCTGCGGCCCGCCGGGCCTTCTTCCTGGGCGGCTCCTCCCGGATGATGCGCTGCACGGTGGATCGGCTGATCTGCAGGCCGGCCTGGACGATCATCCTGGCGATGGTCCGCGTGCCGACGGCCAGATGGGGGCACATGCGCCTGATCTCATGGACCAGCCAGCGGACGGAGTCATTGAGCCGGTTGACCGGCGCCGGCCCGAAGAAGCCGCCGGGGTCGTTGTCCTGGCGAAACCGCCTCTGCCACGCGCACAGCGTGTTGAGATGGATGACGAAGCAGTCGGCCGTCCTCTGCAGCCGCCAGCCCTGCAGGCGCATGATCTGGAGCACTTCGAACCTGTCCTCCGGCAGGACCTCGGGGCGGCGGTGGGGATTCATGGCCGCGATCCGGCGGCACTGGACGGCCAGCATCCGCTCGGCCAGCGCTAGGCGCCAGAGGGCGTCGTCGCGCTCAGCCAGGAGGCGGACGGTCCTGGAGGCGTGGCCCGCCGCCCGGCAGCGGGCCAGCCAGTAGGCCCGCATGAAGATTGTGGCGATGGCGTCGATCAGCAGGCGTACAGTGAGCGACCAGGATCCCGAGCCTGCAGGCTGAACCGGCGTGGACATGCTAGCAGCCCGTTGAAAAAGCGGCGGGGATCGCGTTGCGCTCGGACGGGCTGGATGCAAGGCGCGAGGAGGAAGCCGTATCCGCAGCGATACGGCGACGACGAGCAACGCCGGAGACGGCCCGTCCAGGCGCAACCCGAAGTGACGCTTGATCTTGCGGCCTCATGCTGCGTCACTCCTCCTCGGCGTGTCTCTTTGACACGCCTTCGTCGTCGCTCCTTGCCTGAGGCCACAATCTCAAGTGTCGCGCCCCCGCCGCTCTTTCAACGGGCTGCTAGGCCCCCGCCGGCCATGCTACCAGGCGGCGGAGTGGCCGCAACGGCCGGGGCTCAGGGGTGACTGCAGTTCAGGCGAAGTAGCCCAGCGCCTCGGCGGCGCCGGCGACCAGCACCTGGGCATCGCCATATGCGTGCACCTTCCAGTGCGGCTGGCGCACGATCTGCAGCGCCTGCCTGCAGGGGAGCTTGCCGGCATATCTCTTCCAGCTGTCCGACGGTTCCGCGTCCGAGTGCTTGGCCTCCACCGGCAGCCAGGGCACGCCGTCGCGCAGGATCAGGAAGTCGATTTCCTGGCCGTCCTTGTTGCGCAATAGGCAGAGCTCGAACTCGCCTTCGCCGGTGTCCGTCCAGAAGTTGCAGGTCTTGAGCAGATGGCAGGCAACCATGTTTTCGAAGCGCGCCGCTTCGTCCTTGATGGCCCCGTAGTCCCACAGGTAGATCTTGCCGTCGCGCCGCAGGGAGCGAACGATGTGCCGAGTGTAGGGCTTGAGCTCGAACAGGTAATAGAGCTGCTTCAGGTAGGTCGTCCAACGCTTGATTGTCGGGATGCTCACCTCCAGGTCCTGGGCCAGCGCCGTCGGGCTGAAGAGCGAGCCGACGCGCTCAGGCAGCAGGGCGGTCATCAGCTCAATCCGGCCCAACTCCAGAAGCCGGCTAAGGTCCCGAAGGTCTTCCCGGACAATGAGCTGCTCCCGGTTGCGCCGCCAGAGGTTGGCTTTGCGGACATTCTGCTCCAGCAACGGCTCCGGGAACGGACCATAGGCCATGAGCGCTTCCAGATTGCCCTCCGGAGCCTTCCTGCTCTGGTTGGCGCGCGAGAAGAGCGCGGCGAGCATTTCGTCAGGGGCCAGGACATCGGGATGCTCCATCTCGCGCACGGAGAACGGGTGCAACCGGAAGCTGTAGTGCCTGCCCAGCAGGCTGTCGCTGCCTTTCATGTAGACATTCAGCCGCGCGCTGCCGGTGACCAGGAAGTCGCAGGGCTTCGCCAACGTGTCGAAGACGCCTTTGAGGTTGCGCTTCCAAAGGCGGTCCTTGTGCAGTTCGTCCAGAACGACGAGCGGGGTTTCCTTCCCCGCGCTGCCAGGAATGACCGCCGAGGGGTGCCTGGCCCAGGCTCGACGGAACTCCACGTCGTCCCAGTTCAGATAGGAGCCGACCTTGCGCCTTTCGAGGAGCATCTTGGCCAGCGTCGTCTTGCCGCACTGCCGCGGCCCGGACACGAAGGCGATCTTGTGGCCGGAGAAGGCCAGGTCTTCGATGGCTGCCGCCAGCGCGCGGTTCTTCATGCCGACCAAACTAACGACTGGCCTCACTTTGGTCAAGCCTAAAAGCCGACCAAAGTAACGACTGGCGTTAGTTTGGTCGGGAGCGTGCCCGTCTGGCAGTGCACTGTATTTTGCGCCGATTGCGTGTCAGGCAATCCATCCAAAATAGCGTACACTGCCCCAGGCCTCCGTCGTTCGCAACCCGGGGAGGCACCGACCCTCCATCCTGCGATAGATGGCCGCTTGCGACGCTACAACCGGAGCCGGAATCATGGAGCGGGTTCGAAGAGGGTCTCACTCGCAGAGCCATTCGACTCGGCCCCAAAGGGCCTCGCTCATGGCCTCCGGCCAGGGGCCGAGTCGAATGGCCCTGAGCGAGCCAGAGGCGAGCCGAAGGGCCAGTTCCTCCGGTTCGGCCCCAAAGGGCCTCGCTCATGGCCTCCGGCCAGGGGCCGAGTCGAATGGCCCTGAGCGAGCCAGAGGCGAGTCGAAGGGCCAGTTCCTCCGACTCGGCCCCAAAGGGCCTCGCTCATGGCCTCCGGCCAGGGGCCGAGTCGAATGGCCCTGAGCGAGCCAGAGGCGAGTCGAAGGGCCAGTTCCTCCGGTTCGGCCCCAAAGGGCCTCGCTCATGGCCTCCGGCCAGGGGCCGAGCCGCAGGCCCCGAGCCTGTCGAGGGGTCGAATGGCCCTGAGCGAGCCGCAGGCGAGTCGAAGGGCCATATCCTTGCCTTCCCAATCTTCGTCCCTGCCGTCCTCCTCTCCATCCGCGTGGTTCTACCTGCTCCGGCTCAAATCCGGCATCCTCTACCCCGGCTCCACCACCAATCTCTCCCGCCGCTGGCAGGAGCACCTCTCCGGAATCGCCTGCCGCACCACCCGGCTGGACCCGCCGGTATCCCTGGCTTACTCCGAGCCGCACCCCACCTTCTCCGCAGCCAGACGCCGCGAAGCCCAGGTCAAGCGCTGGACCCGCGCCAAGAAGGAGGCGCTGGCGGCAGGGAACGCAGCGGTCCTCCATTTCCTGGCGCGGCGCCGCGGCGGCAGGTGAGTCCAGGACTTACGCGCCGAAGGTGATGTGTTTCCCAACTCTCTGTTTGCATCGTTCCGACCGTGAGTGCGGTCGGAAACCATGGGTTTCCGACCGGACTGACGGTCAGGACACTCTCAAACTCTCCCTTTCTCAGTTAACATGGGGCCGCGTTTAACAGCCAAAACGCACTCTCTAATCGGCCGGGAAAAGGCGAGAAGCAGTGCCCTAGGACCATCGCAAGTTGAACGATACGGGCGCACATTCCTCGTTCAGCTCGGACCTCCAAAGCAAACGGATTCAAACCGCGGGCCGGCCTGATTAACAGCATGTGGTCCAGTCTGGAGGTTGCGCCGGCCTGCGCTGCGGGGTAAGCTCACTGCGGCAGGAGGACCGCGGCTATGCCCGCAGAGCCGGCCAAGCTCGATGAGCCACTGACTGATCGGTCCAAACGGCACGGCAGGAGACGGTGGCTCCTTGCAGCCGCGGCGGTGTTCCTTGTCGGCCTCTGCTGCATCTGCATATTCTTCAAAGACGCGCGGGGCGATGTGCGGGAATGCGAGGTGCACAAAGTCCGGCTCAAGTGCGGCCTGGTAAGGATCGGGTACGGGTACCCGATTGAATCGAACGAGTACCGGGCGATTGAGCAGAGGTACTTTCCTCACCACCAACAAGTCCACCACGGCGGATGCGTGTCGGGATGGGCCAGGTGGGCCCTCGTGCGATTCTGCCCTGAATGCCGCCAAGCCATGACCAAAGAGCCTATGAAGAAGATCGAAGCCACAGGTTACGGCTCATCATTGCATGACCAAACGGTCACATTGAAGCAACCCGGCAAGGTCGCCGGGGACGTGCAGGCACTCTTTGCCCGCCTGTGCACTTTGCACCCCGTCGAGTTCGACAAGGTCCTCGCCGAACTCTGTCAGAGAGAGGCCGATTGGATTCCCATCCTGCTCCGCCAGATGGAGTCCGGTGACCAGGGGGCCGCGGGGCAGGCGGGGAGAGCACTCTACCTGCTGATCAGCCCGGCGTATCGGACTGCGGAGCGCTCTCGGCGCCACTGCGGACAGACTACACTCTACAGCGCGGAGTATCCGATGGGCAGGCCTCTGAATCACCCGCAGGCAGCAGCGATCCGCGAGGTCTGTCTGAAACTGGCACGCGCCGACTACTCATCTGGGGAAAGGAAAGCTGCCAACAGCTGGACCATGCCGCTCGCGGCGGAGGTGGCCGATGATGCGGCGGCACGGGAGATGGCCATCTGGCTTGAGAAGGAGTCCGATTACCACGCATTGCCCGGCATATCTGAAGCCATCGAAACCATCTACGGCCTGCCGCCTCAAGTGCGGTTGCCCATACACGACTCGTTGTGGCGGGTGATGAATCAGGATGCTGCCGAGAAGCAGTCCCGCGAGGTCTGTGAGCAGGGCCGGAAGCAGCTGCTATCCTGGCTCAAGGCCAACGCGGATAGGCCCGGGCCCGACCGGCTGGCCGCCGCGCTGGACGTCTGGCAGCCGGTGATGACCCGCGGGGCGCGTGGCTTGTTTGATTCGTATTCGCGACCTTTCATGGAGACCCTCCCGCTCGTGCGCCAAGGTGAGCCGCTTGTGCCCATCATTGACGAGCGCAAGGCCAAGGCTGCAAACCTCGCGGTCAAGGGACGACTGGAGTCAATCCGTGCGGGTATCACCGGCAAAGAGGACCGAGCGTTGGTCGCTGGGCTGCTGGCCGGTAGCTCCGAGGAGCGTCGGGCAGGAATGGAGATTATCATCGCTGCCCGCAGCAAGGCCTGGATCAAGGAACTAGCCGCGATCCTCGATGACGACATACGCGATTCCAACCTGGCCGATGCGGCTGTGTTGACACTGGCAATCTGCCACAGGGAGGAGGCTCTTCCCGTGCTCCGGACCGCCGCTGGGCGCCGGCGGGATTCAAGAATGACGCTCTGCTTGGTGAAGGAGATTGAGCTCCGCAGCCCTCATCCGGAGTCCCCGGAGGGAGGTAAGTGAGCGAGCCCGCCGCCCCGCCCCTCCGCACCTGGCGGCCGATGGCGGCGTGGACGGCGGGGATACTGCTGGCCCTCGGCCTGGCCTGGTTCGTCGGCGCGGTGGTGGTGCCGGTGTGGCGCACGAGAGAGATAGTTTTGGGGTGTGAAGAGCGCTACGGCGATGCTTGGGACAAGACCTGCCCCGACGCCGTAGCGCTACTCGGCGGCAGCGAGAGAGCGGCCCGGCATCTGGCGATCTACGTCCGGATTCCTGATCGACTGGCGCCCGGGAAATACGAGGCGTTCGGAATCCTGGCTTCCTGCGGAAGGCCGGCGGCGCCGGTTCTTGCGGAGAACCTGAGACGTTCCGAGAAGGACCGGCGGACATGGGCAGCCAAGGCGCTTTGCCGGCTCGGTGCAGATTCCGAGAAGGCCGTCCCCGAACTCACCCGGGCTCTCGACGATCCGGAGTTGCGGGGAATGGCCGCTGAGGCTCTTTCGATGACGGAATCCGGGCACATGGCTGCCGTTCCCGTCTTCGTCGACCGTCTGTCGGACCGAGAGGCAGGGCATTATGCCTCCATGACGTTGGCGCGCATGGCGCGAGAGAATCCATCGATTGCGCAGAGACTCCTGGAGGAGTTCCACAGTCCTGCCCCGCATGTGCGAGCGGGAGTGTCCACGGCCTTCGGCGCAGCCGGAGGCGACTGCGGTCTCGCAGCGGTGCCGGCCATGGTCCGGGCGCTGGACGATCCTGAGTCGATGGTGCGTAGCGCAGCCGCCGAGGGGCTGGCGCGGCTTGGACCGGCGGCAAGTGCCGCGGTTCCTAGGCTCGCCAAGGCGCTCATGGAGGACAAGCACGACTGGACGCGCCGCAATTGTGCCGCTGCGCTGGGGCTGGTGGGCGATCTCCGGGGCCGCGACGCGCTGGCCTCGGCGTTAAAGGATCCCTTCAACGATGTGCGGGGAGCGGCGGTTGAGGCCATCGCCAGACTGGGAGGACCGCAGGCGCCCGCGACGCTCATGCCGGCTTTGAAGGACGCGTCACCCTCCGTGCGCTTGGCGGCAGTGCGCTCGCTCGGCAGTCTCAAGGCGAGGACCTCGGCAAGAGCGATTGTCGGGATGCTCCGCGATGAAAACCACGAGATTTCGTCGTCGGCGGTCTATGCCCTCGGCCAGATCGGAGACCCTGATACTGCGGAGGCGCTGGCCGAGGTGGCAAAGAGCGAGAAATCGACCATGCGCTCGCTGGCCGCGACGGCGCTCGGCGAGATCGAAAGTCCACGGGTTGTGGAACCTCTGATCGGCTTGCTTAGCGATCCGGACAGCGCCACGCGGCATTACGCCGCAAGGTCATTGGGCAAGACCAAGGATCCACGCGCCATTGCGCCACTTATCGGCGTGATTCGTAGCGTAGATGGAACGGGGAGATATGAGGCGTCGATGGCGTTGGGGCAGATTGGCGATTCGGCCGTCGATCCGCTGCTCGTTGCCCTGAAAGACGATGCTCCCGAGGTGCGTGTGGCGGCCGCCAGGGCGCTGGGGATGACCGGGAGCCGCCGGGCCATCGCGCCGCTGGAAGCGGCACTGAACGACCGGCAAGGCTGGTCCATCCGCGAGGTCGCCACCGAGGCGCTGAAGAAGATCAGGGGAGAGGAATCCAAGCCGTGAGCGAGCCCGCCCCGCCCCTCCGCACCTGGCGGCCGATGGCGGCGTGGACGGCCGGCATCCTGCTGGCGCTGGGGTTGGCGTGTTTCGTCGGGGCGGTCGTTAGGCCAATGACGATGTCTATTCACGAAGCAGCCCAACGTGGTTATACATCGAGAGTCCTCGTTATTGTCCGTTCCGATCCACGCATGCTGAATCTGCGGGATGATAAGGGCCACACGCCTTTGGATTGGGCCATCTTGAATGGCCATTTCGCGGTCGTGAAGACGCTCGTCGACGCAGGTGCCGAGATCAACCCGCCAAGCAGTCAACAATGGGCACCACTATTGAGTGCTGCTAGCCGCTATGACGAGTGTTCCGACAAGGCGATGCGACTCCTGCTGGAGAAGGGAGCCAACGTCAACTTCTGGTATGAGCCGGAAGGCTGGACTGCGCTGCACCTCGCCGCTAACAATGGGATGGAGAGCAAGGTCAAGCTACTTCTGGAGTCGGGCGCTCAACCCAACGTGCGCGACAAACAAGGCAAGACCCCTCTGGATAGCGCCTTGTGGATACTTCGGTACCTCCATGGCCCAAGTCCGCATCCCGAGCGTGCATCCTGGGGAGACCCGGTGGCACATCAGCAGCGCATCTCCTCCCAGGAAAGAATCGTCGGACTGCTGAGGAGACATGGTGGCAAGCCCGCCAGTGAAGCTGCCGAGAAGCCTGCTGTCGGTCCCGAAAAGCCGCCTGCCGGGACCGAGGCGATCGAGCTCGATGAGGACAGATTCAGGGCGCTGATTCTCGAGCACAAGGGCGTTGCAGTCGTGGATTTCTTCGCCAGTTGGTGTGGGCCATGCAAGACCTTTGCTCCGATCTTCACGGAGTTCGCCGGCGAAGCCCCCGAGGGCGTGGTCGTCGCCAAGGCGGATGTGGACCGGTGCCCGCAGGCCGCCACCCAGCAGGGCATCATGAGCGTGCCGACAGTCGTCTTCTTCAGGGACGGCAAGGAGATCAGCAGGCTGGTTGGCGTCCAGCGCAAGGCGACGTTGATTGATAGGGTCAACGCACTGACTGCCAAGTAGGCCACAGGTTGCGCCGCGCCGAGGGGCGGGGAGAATGGCGGGGGGAGGCAGAACTCGATGAAGATACCCAGGAACCTGGCGAAGCTTACTGAACTCTTCCAGAAGTGTGGCGCTCCGGATCCCCAGTCTTGGGCGAGCTCGCAGATCAACGAGGGCATACCTCAACTGCAGCGCTACTTGTTCCTGCGGCAAGCATGGAAACAGGTCGTCCAGGACGGTGATGATGGCTGGATTGGCCGGTATATAGAAGCCCACAAACAAGATCCAAGGGGGCCCTACGCGGATGTTGGCAGGGTTCTCCATGCGTGTGTCGACAAAGGCATTGCCCCAGCGGACTTGACCGCACTTGCGCGAGGGTTGCAGGCAGAGCTGCTATTCAGCCTTTGCTACATGCTTGACGACCCAGGGACTCCTGAACCCGAACTACAAGACTTGCAGTGGGGGCTCTTTGAAGTGGACGAGGATGGCAACCCGGCTCTTCCACGCATCTCGGGATTGCATGAGTCGGTGCTCCACACCGACCCAACAGGCCGGGAAATGTGCCCGAAGGAGCCCAAGCCGTAGGCCACCCCCAGTTGCGCGGCGCCGAGGGGCGGGGAGAATCATTGTCTGGCGGTCAAGGAGCCGAACCGATGGATCTCGCATCGACGTTTCACGGTGTTGTCAAAATCGCGCAGGCTGCCCCAGGCCCCGAGTCGGGATGGCACTCCCTAGTTGGCTACCTCGAACAACAGAGCAGCGATTCTCTGCCGCGGCTGCGGTCCGTGAACCTGCAGCAAGATGTGGAGGAGATTCGACGCCAACTTGTAGAACTCATAGGAAACGAGCCTCCGCCAAAGAACCTGAACGCCATCTACTTCGGGCTATTCGATACGGCAGCTGAGGATGGCGCTGAAGGCATCGGCTACTACATTGCTGGGGTTAAGGGGTTTGATCCGGAAGACGGTGATTCGCTCTGCAACCCAGCTTGGTGGCCCGAAGGACGATATCTTTCGAGCGCGACATTAGACGCCGTCAAGGAGGCGGAACTCTCGTCTGCCGCAAGTGGCCAGGCTGAAAAGCGTGCGCTTCTAGGCTACGCTGGCCAACTTGGAGCGGCCCTCCTAGTTTCCCGTTTCGCCTCTATGGGCCTACTCCCCGACCTTCGTCGCGTCGTCGGTTTCGATTCCGGTGATTTCGTTGAGATCGATACTTGATCGGCCATGGCGGAGGTGTTCGATGGCAGGTTCACCGACAGCCTGAGCCACATTCCGACAGAGCGGGCTACCGCGCGGCTTGCGCCGCGCCGAGGGGCGGGGAAAATGGAAAGTCGTGGCTGCATAGGGAGGCAATGAGACCTGCATGAACCACACAAACCTTCCCTCTGGATGGAGCGCGGGCGCAAGTATTGAGGGCGAACAGCTGTATTCAGATCCCCCTGAGTCTCCCGACAAGTCGAGGATTCAGTTCTTCGGCCTCAGGGAAGGCGACACGAGCCACCGCCTATATTCAATGCCAGTGGACACCCCTGTTGCTGATGTGGTACGGGCCTTCGAAGTAGGTTCGCACAATTGCATGGGTGATGTTCCGGCAAGAATCGCGCTCGTTGCAGACAAGGCCACCAGGATCGCGAAGCTAATTCCTTGCCGCGTCATATTCGCGGACCAGGCAGGACTGAAGCTCAAGTTCACGCGACAGATTACAGTGGACGAGGTGAAGATGATAGAGGCCATGTTCTCCGTAGACGAGATGATAGAAGCTGGGCTAGATCGATATCTGTCGGAACTGGGATGCGACGAGGGTCTCGCCACCGTGCTTGCCGAGAACACGTTTCAGTTCTGGTGGGACTAGCTGGCGGCGTGTGGCATAGCGGACAGTTGTCGGCCACCCGCGGTTGCGCCGCGACGAGGGGCGGGGAGAATGGCGGCGTGCGACAAACCGGTAGCGAAGACGAACAGCAGCAGGAGGGCTCATGAAGAAGGTTGTCCTCATCTGCCTAGGATTCTGGCTGCTGTTGGGTTGCTACGAGCAGCCGGTAACGAGCCCCGTATTCGGCAAAGCTGCCGATGATCAGGCGACTGAGAAAGCTTGTCTCGCCTTTGCGACGAAGATTGAAACCAGTGTCAATGCTGGCGATCCTTCGTTCTTGGATAGAAACCTAGACTGCAAAGCCATTCTAAGCACGGCTGTTGCAGGAGTATCAGCCCCGGCCGAATGGGCCAAGGAATTTAGGGATGGCGCTCTCGCCCAGCCTCCATATGGCCAGGAACTGTGTGCAGACATCGGCACAGGAGGCTTGTACAGACTGCTCAGAATTCATACCGTGGAAGGTGAGCGACGTGCTTTGTTCAGATACGTAAGCGGAGATCATAGGCTGCAATACCATGACTACGTCTTGGCCGTTTCCGACACGGGCACGGTGAAAGCCGTGGACGTTTATATGTTCCTCTCGGGAGAGTTGCTGAGCCAGACAATGCGGAGTGGGTTTCTGGGCTATGTTGCCGATCTTCAGAAGAAGAGGGATGGGCAATTATCGAAATCGGATGTCAAGCACCTAGCAGACGCAGCTTCCATGCGAGCTCTGGCTGATGCCGGTAAGTTCCAGGAGGCGTTGGCCATCTACAAGGGGCTTCCTGACGCCCTAAAGCGCGACAAGAACCTGATGTTTGTCCGCTTCCAGTGCGCTCTAGGGATCGGCGGTGGCGGCAGGGAATACTCGGAAGCCATGGATGACTTCGTGAAACTCTTCCCAAGGGCGGACTGGCTGGACCTGATGTTGATTGATGCCTGTTTCCTAGGGAAGCGGTATGAAGATGCTCTTGCCGCTGTTGACAGATTGGATAGGGCGCTGGGTGGTGATCCCTACTTGGATGCTATCCGTGCCGACATCAGGCTGGCTCAGGGCAGATGGGCTGAAGCCAGGCAGCTAGCCCGAAGGACACTTGAGAGTGAGCCCGGACTTCTCCAGCCGCACAAGACTATCATGAGCGCCGCGCTGAAGCAGAACGATTTCCGGGGCCTGGCCGAAGTTCTGATTGATCTTGAGGAGAAACACGGCCAAGACATGTCGGGCATAACAGCAATACCTGACTTCGCGGCTTTTGTGAAGACGGATGAGTACAGGAAGTGGCAAGCCTCTCGCAAGCAATCCGTTCCAGCACCACCAACCGTCGGTGGCAACTAGGCAACTACTGAGGTGTGTAGACCACCCCCGCAGTTGCGGCGCGCCGAGGGGCGGGGAAGATGGGACATGCGACGGTCGGATGGCGACCTGTTCGCGGGACTGAGGCTGGTTGGCGCTTTCTGAGGAAGGATGGCCATGAAATTCACCAAGAATCTGCAAGACGAGGCAGGCCTCATCAAGGTAATGAAGGACTCCGGCAAGCTTTCCAACGAACAGATAGCCGACGCCGTCAAACACGGAGCAGGCAGCGACCAGCCTCGTGCTCTTATCCGTCAGATGATCGACTTCTATGATCGCGACACGAACGCTTTCCTTAAGCAGCTAAGCCTTATCTCCGGAGAAGCTGCAGAGGTAAAGAGCGGGGACGCAAAGGAGCCGACCGAGGATGCGCCGGGGCGATTGGGCCGCGACGGGTTCAAGAAGCTGATCGCCGATTTCGAGATTGAAGGCTGCGAAGGCAAGCTCCTGAAGGCTGTGCGGATGGGGCACCTGCTCACTGTCGGAAGCGAGCTGAAGCCGCGTGAGCAGATTGCCGGATCGCGCTTCCGGGGGCAGCCGGCGCTGGCGCCGGAGGACAAGTGGCCTAAGTGGAAGCGCCAGCCCATGCAGTTTCTTCTGCAGATCGATCTTTCCGACCTGCCACAGGGAGGAGGCGGGGGCGTGTTCCCCGGCGCCGGGCTGCTGTCCTTCTTCTGCGTGCCCGAATGGGACTATTCGAGCCCTGATGCGGGCAAGATCCTCTATCACCCCAGCACCGACCAGCTGGAGCTTCGCGCCACTCCGGACGGCGTCGAGGAGTTCTCCCCGCGACGCATGAAGATAGTGCCCAACATACTCTGTCTCCCACCGTGGGAGTCTGACCGCTTCGACGCGCTCAAGCTCAAAGGCGAGGCGAGTGAGCGCTATTCGGACTTCGTCGAAGAACTCTCCTCACATCAGAAGCCAGAGGGGCCCGCGCACCTGCTGCTTGGATATCCGGATCAGGTCCAGGGAGACCTCGAATACGATGCCAATCAGTCTGCCCACACCCGCGGGAAGAGCTGGAGGCTCGCGCTGCAGCTCGACAGCGACGAGTCGCTCGGCACCATGTGGGGCGATGAGGGGCGCATCTACTTCATGATTCCCGAGAAGACAAAGGAAGGAGACGACTATTCCGACAGCTGCCTGGTCATGCAGTGCGGGTAGGCCAGGCTATGTCTGCCGTAATCCTGAGCCGTACAATGCCCGCATGAGCCGGCTCATCACTTCGCCCCAGGAGCTCAACCAGGTCGTCAGCTCCAGGCCCCGGGCCATGGTCCTCTTCTATGCATCGTGGTGCCCCTTCTGCCAGGAGTTCCTGCCTTACTTCGAAAAGGCCGCGGTGGGCCACGGCCAGGACATGTTGCGGTTCCTTGTCGATGACGCGGAGGAGGCCATCGGCGCGTTCCGGATCGACATCTACCCTGCGGTTCTGTTCTTCGAGAGTGGCGCGCTGACCAAGCGCCTCGACGGCCGGGCGGGAATCGGCCTGAGTGAACGCCAACTCCAGGCTTTCGTGGCCAGCTGCAAGGCCTGAGCCTTACCAGGCAGGTGGCCATTCCAGTTCCCAGTTCCCAGTTCCTGGTTCCTCGTTCCCGGTTCATGGTCAACGGCATGATAGCCAGGAACTGGGAACCAGTAACGGGCAACTGTCGCAGTTGCGCCGCGCCGGGGGGCGGGGAGAATGGGATCAACGAGATCGAAGGGAGCTGGAGGAAGCTATGACCATGTCGCGAGCACTGCCGCCAGTCTTGTTGATCGCCCTGACTCTGGCAGGATGCCGCGCCCCGGTCGGAAGCTCGGGTGCCGGCCTAGACCCGGCGGCTCGCGAGCAGGCACGGGCCTATGTTGACGAGATCAACGCCCTCGAAAAGGCCGGCAAGCTGACCAAGGTCGAGAGCCGCGGCGACGACGGCGCCGGGCTGGTTCTCTGGTGCCGCGACGGCCGTCTCGTGAAATCCGAGCATACCGAGGTGGTGCGCGCGGAGCTCAGCCTGCCGCCGCTGGAGAAGGTTGACCGGCTCGAGTTCAAGGACCCCGAAATCTTCCCCGACGACCATCCCCACTTCGTGGTGAAGGACCGGGGCCGGATCGCGCTCTTTTACCAGTGCCTCCGGCTGGGTTCGACGCGGAGGAAGGGCACCAGAATCTCCTACTACGACGCCGACGGCGCCATCGTGCCCTACTACACTACCAGGTTCCACGGTTCTGTCAGTCACGAATGTGGCCTGGGACTCTTCTTCGTCTCCGGCGGCAAGAACATCTACGGAGTCTCCGGCCACCCGGGCCAGTCGGAGTTCGGCAGCATCGTGAACAAGCCCCTCGGCATCCTTCTCAAGCAGTACGTGGAGGCGGCCCGGGCAGAAGGCAAGGGCGAGGGGAAGACGCATCTTGCCGAGGTTGTGGACCAATTAAAGCAGAGGTCCGGCCAGGGCGGAGTAACCGTGGCTATCATGTCCGTCGATGAGTTAAAGACGCTTCGGGATGCGTTTGGCGAGTACTTTGCGAAGGTGCGGAGCACCGGGCCAGACCCCACGCCTCCCAGTGAGCTCAGAGACGACATCTCGGCAGCATTCAAGTCAGTGATCAAGATATTCGAGAATGAACGCGTGGAGACAATACTCGACGTGTTTGGCAAGCCGGGAACGATCATGGCTGAGAACAATTCGTATGTAATTCTCTACGCCTTGAGCCACAAGGAACGTGCCGTCCTGAGTTTCGAGAAGAATCGGCTAAAGACGATTGATTATAGCTCCAACTATGAGCCACCAAGACCGGAAGATGAGAAGAAGCCGGCAAAGAACAAGGACGAGGCGACGAAAGGACCGAATACTCCCGTTCCTTCGCGCTGACCCCGTAAGCCACCCCGCAGTTGCGCCGCGCCGGGTGACGGGGAGAATGGCTCCGGAGGAATTGATGCCAGAAGCCACAGACCATCCCGCCCCGCCCCTCCGCACCTGGCGGCCGATGGCGGTGCGTAGCTTCGTCGTGGGCCAGCTTGCGCGACACCGCCGGGCGGGGTAAGCTCACTGCCGGGGGCGCAGTTGTTTCAGGCATCGTTCGGAATGGGAGCAAGGATGCACGACTCCTCTGGATGCCCGACCTGTCATAGACAGCCAACTGGCGGCTCTATGTCGGATCAGGAGTTCTCGGCCTTTCTCTCTACTTGCCGCAAGGAGCTGACTGACAAGCAGGTGCGCCTGCAGCAACGAATCTCCGGCGCCAAGAAGTGGTCATACGAGACGGCAGACTGCTCACTCACCATCGGCGATGAACGGTTCCCGATGACTCCGATTGGCACCCACAGCCTCGAGCACCAGACGTGGCTCTGGGCGTGGGCGAATGAGGACTTTCCGCCCCTGGCCAGACAAGCGTCGCAACGGCTTCAGGCTTTGCATGCAGTGACCGGATTCCAGGTCTTCCTCAACTCGGGAATCGGTGCGTCCACGGCTGACGCACAAGACTTTGTGGCGATGGCCGTTCACCAATTGGGCGCCATCGGGTTCTTCAGGTCGCCTTCGAATGGGCCCACGCTGTTCCTTGCAGTCCATGAGCACGAAAAGGGGGCCGGGAAGTAGGCCACCGGTTGCGCCGCGCCGAGGGGCGGAGAGAATGGCACGCGGTCTGCGAACAGGGGCGATTACAGTGACAGGCTCCAGAAAAGGCAGATGTGCGCCGCGGGCGAAGAGGCCGATGAACTCGTCCCGCGGGCACAGCACGGCGTACAAGGAAATGGTGGACCGGGTGTTTGGCAGGCTATGCAAGGTAGCCACCAAGTCGGGCATCGAGTCTCTGAGCTTTCGGGAGCAAGCTGTTGTTCTGCCCCTGTGGGCCAACGGCTACATCATGAATGGGGGCTTCAGGTACTGGTTTGAGGGAGCTTTCTGGAAGGACGGCCGGGATCTGACGCCCCTCTTGGCAGATACTTTCGCCTTTCTAGGGTTTCCGGAGGCCGCGAAGGCCTGTCGCGACGCCATGCACTTCTTTCCTGATGGGGCGCTCAGGATCGGGCCAAGCGGGACGAATGTATACATGAATGAATGCGCCGAGGAGCTTCTTGAAGCACGGTTCCGGCCTCTCGACCGCACGCTATGGGCAACTGAGGAGCGAGGCCGGCTGGCCAGGGCAGTGGCCAAAGTGATACGAGAGCGCAACCTCGACAAACTGCGCTGATTCCTACCGGCTTTGTTGCGGCGCGCCGAGGGCGGGGAGAACAAGGACATGGGCAGCAGGAAGACAGGGCGCAGGCTGGAACGTCATCTGGAAGTCCGGATCGACGATGAGCTCCTCGGCCACATCCAGGCCATCGCCAAGAAGGAAGGCCGCTCGCTCAATTCTCAGATCCTTCGATGCATCCGGTCCTATGTCTATGGTGCCACCGGCATCTCCGGCCAAGGCTGGAGAGTGTCTCCAAGCGTGCTGGCCCAGGTCACGGCGGTCACGAAGGAGCGTCTCGCACGCGTGCGCGCGAAGCTGGAAGCCGCTGAGCGGGCGGTTGACGAGGCGCTCGAAAGCACGTAGGCCTCCGGGGACGGCATCCATCATAACGCGCCAGCTTCCTGCTCACCGCCCATCCCCGTCCGATGCCTGCAGCCTGTAATGACATCCGGCTTGGCTCGAATCGCATGGTGCGCCAACGCGTGGCTTGCGCTTATGTATTGGGACTGTCATACCCTGGCTTGTGCTTATGTAAATCGAGTGTCGCTGGCTCGGCCCACCGGCGTTTACCTCCCCTCCCGCCCCCGGGCCGCCCAGTCGCGCGGGGAGACGCCCGTCCGCCTCCGGAAGACCCGCGAGAAGTAGAAGGGGTCGGCGTAGCCGACGCGCCCGGCGGCCTCGGAGACGGTGGCGGCCCCGCCGGCCAAGAGCGTCCCGGCCCACTCGACCTTCACGTCTTCGGCCAGCTGCTGCGCGGTCTTCCCGCAGAGCTTCTTCACCGCCCGGCAGAGCGAGGTCCGCGAGACGCCGAAGTGCGCGGCCATCTCCGCCAGGACGAAGGGCTCGGCGACGTGCTCCCGAAGGTAGTGGCCGACGGCCGCGGCGGTGAGCGCGGCCCCACCCGGCGGCTCCGGCGCGGCGGCGAGTAGCACCAGCGCCCGGGCGAGCAGCAGCTCCTGCCCGCCCATCCGCGCGGGCAGCTCGGCGCGGTGGAAGGTGCCCATCAGGCGCAGAAGTCCGGCCACCTCGCCGGCGCGTTCGTCGCGGAAGAAGCGCGCGCCGCCGTGCGCGGTGCGGATCTCCGCGGCCAGGCGGTGGGCGTAGCCGCCGCCGAAGCGGCAGTAGAAGTGGTCGTAGGGCGCCTCCGGCTCGGCCATCAGGATCCCGGGGCGGTCGGGGGGCACCAGCCCCACCGAGCCCGGGCCGACCTCCAGGCGCTCGCCCCCCAGCCAGTAGCTGCCCCGGCCCGAGAGGAAGACGGTGAGCATCACGTCGCCCTGGCGGGTCCCCGGCGTGGAGTGGCGCGGCTGGTTGAAGATGTGCCCGGCGGTGCGCACCGCGAAGGGCGCCGGCTCCGGAGTGTGTGTCGTCATATCTGCGCCGATGCCGGACTACAGCGAACCGCAGAATGTCGAACACCGAATGATGAAGTCAGAAGTTCGGTCCATGTCCACCCTCGGCTTTCGTGATTCTGCAATCGACATTCGACATTCTGCGGTTCCGGCGTGGGTCGCCTCGGCCGGGCTGGCATCAAAGGAACCGGCCCAGACACCCGGGGAGTGCACTTGGCGATCATGCCGCATATGATAACATAATCCAGGTATTTGCAACTATCCTCCATTCCTTTTCTGATGGCCGCTGGGTACACTCCCCTGTAGAAAGCGGCCGGGAGCTCGCGGGAAAGCGACCGCCGGCCGCGGGACGCCAGGGAGAAAGGGAGGCAACAATGTCCAGCAAGGCTGCATCCGGGACCAAGGCCGCCGCCAAGACCGCCGCGAAGGGCGCCAAGGGCCCCAAGGTGGTCATCGTCGGGGCGGGCAGCATGTTCTTCGGCCGGCAGGCCACCAAGGCCATGGTCACGAGCCCGGTGCTCCGCGGCGGGACGCTCGCCCTGGTCGACACCCACGAGCCGACCCTGAAGAAGATGGTCAAGCTCGCCGAGATGGCGCGGGACGAGGCCAAGGCGCCCACCACCATCGTCGGCTCGACGAACCGCAAGGACGTCCTGGCCGGCGCCGACTTCGTGGTCCTGACCTTCGCCAACGACGGCATCAGCTGGCGCGGGGTGGACACGGCCATCTCCGCCAAGTACGGCGTGCGCATGTGCTCGTCCGACACCATCGGCCCCGGCGGCATATTCCGTTCGCTGCGCGAGGCCCACGAGATCCTGGCCGTGGCCCGCGACGTCGAGAAGATGGCCCCGGACGCCTGGGTGATCAACTACATCAACCCCACGGCGGTCAACGGCATCCTGCTCATGCGCCATGCGCCGAAGCTCCGGAGCTTCGCGCTCTGCGACGGCCTGCACGAGCCGCACCTGCGCCGGCGGCTCCTGCAGCAGACCGGGGCGCTGGCCCCCGGCAAGTCCGACCCGGAACTGGAGCGCAAGGCGGTCATCCACATCTCCGGCGTCAACCACGTCACCTGGCTGACCCGCTTCGAGCTCGGCGGCAAGGACCTGATCCCCGCCTACCTGCGCTACATCACCGAGCACGCCGGCGACGAGGACTCGAATCCTCACTCCAAGGCGCGCTTCAACGGGCGCTACCGCCTGGACCTGGCCGAGATCTACGGCGTGGTGCCGATGTGCATCAGCCACACCAAGGAATACGTGCCCTTCTACCAGGGATACCAGACCAAGCCCTACAAGCTCCCGCCCATCGACCTCTTCGACGCCCCCAAGCGCCAGAAGGAGCGCGACGCGATCTTCCAGGTCATCGACGAGCGCCTGGCCGGGAAGCTGCCCATGGCCGATTTTCTGGAGAAGACCCCGGCCGACCACGCCACCGACGTGATCGAGTCGATGTGGGGCAAGCTCGGCAAGTCCTTCTACATCAACCAGCCCAACCGCGGCGCGGTGCCGAACCTGGCCGCCGACGCCTTCCTCGAGCTGCGCTCGGCCATCGACATGGACGGCCCGTGCCCCGAGCCGTGCGATCCGCTGCCCCGCGGCGTGCTAGCCCTCACCCAGCAGGTGCTCGACACCCACGAGCTGACCGTCGAGGCCGCGGTGAACTGCGACCGGAAGCTGCTGCGCCGGGCGATGCTCACCGACCCGATCGTCAACGCGGTCGGCGACGCCGACGCCATCATCGCGGAGATGCTCGAGGCCCAGCGCAAGGTGCTGCCGGCAGGCTGGTTCGAGTAGCCGACCGGGGCTTTTACCGCAGAGGACGCGGAGGAGCGCAGAGGCAGGAGTCGCGTGCTTCCAGGGCTGGAGAACGTCCTCGAACAAGCTGAACTCCATCCTCTCCGTGCGCGTTAGCCTAAAACGGCAGCCAGGTCGGCGCGCGGTTGCGGAGAGATGCGCATGACAGCGGAGGTCGAGGCCCCCAAGCTGAAGGACCGCGCCCGGACGGTCTACGTCTGGTGGGGCGTGGGGTTGGGGCTTCTGCTCCTCCTGGGGCTCATCTGCTGGACGGTGGTTGCGCCGGTGATCGAGGTCCGGAAGGCCGACAAGCGGATCATGGATCGGATTGAAGCGCTGTCTGCCTCGTACACCGAGGACGCGATGTGGGCGCTGGTTCGCGAGGAAGTTCACCATCTCGGTGGTCCAGCCGCGGCGGCTCGCAAGATCGGCGTCTATCTGCGGATGCCGACGTGGTTGGCCGTCGGCGATCACAGCCTCAGCTTCCACCGCGACGGCGCCCTGCTGGCCCTGGGCGAGTGCGGCGAGGACGGCGTGGGGCCGCTGCTGCGCACCATCCGCGGGGAGCGCGGGAATGCGGCCGGTGCCGATGCTCCCTGCTACTGTGTCCTGGACCAACGCATCGGTGCCATCCAGGCCCTCGGCCGCGCCGGCAGCCGCAGAGGCGTATCCATCCTGGTGGAACTGTTGGGAGACCCCAACGTCGGTCACTTGGCCGCCAAGTCGCTGGGCCGCATCGGCGATCCGGGCTGCGTCGATGCGGTCATCGCCGAACTGCAGAAGGGCCATGAGCAGGCCGTGCCGGCGCTCAAGCTGCTCAAGGATCCACGGGGCCCAGGCCCGCTGCTGCCCCTGCTCGCCGACGGCGACAAGACCATCCGCAAGCGGGCGGCGGAGGTGCTGGCGGTCCACGGGCCGGAGGCAGTGGAGCCGCTTATGGCCGGGCTCGACGACCCGGCCGCTTGCGTGCGCCTGCAGGCCGCCAAGTCCCTGGGCACGATCGGCGACGCCCGTGCCGTAGAGCCCCTGCTGGTCATGCTCCGGCGGGGGACCGACGACGCGATGCTCCGGAAGGAGCGTGAATCCATGGAGCGTCCGCTGCGGCGCACTCCGGACGGGAGCCTCACCGATCCATGGGCGCCGGAGGACGCAGCCGAGGAGCGCGCCACCGCGGCCGAGGCGCTGGGGAGAATCGGCGATCGGCGGGCCATCGAGCCGCTGGCCGTGGCCGCCAGGGATCCGCACGGCTGCGTCCGCCTGGAGGCAACCGTGGCGCTCTGGGCGATCCGGACGCCGGGCGACTCGGCCGCTCTGAGCGCATCGTTGGCGGAAGTGTGCAGGAGCGCCGCCAGATCGGAGCTTTCGCCCCAAGATGCCTGGCGAATGCAGGTCACATGGCATAAGCTTCTGGCGGATGACCGGCCGGAAGTGAGCGCCGCAGTTTCGGAACTTCCGCGGCCCGATCAAGTCAGGGAGGAGCATGGCATTGAGTGACTCGAGCCATCTCGAAGAGATCCGCCCCGGGGTCCTGGCCTGGCTCGACTCCGTCGCGGAGAAGCCGGGGACTCTGACCGGGCGCTGGAAGTACAACCGGCACATGGAGCGCGCCTGGGCGCTGGAGAGCTCGGCCACGGCGGTGATGGCCCTCGGGGCGCTGGGCGAGCTCGGGCGGATGCCGGAGGCCTCGCGTCGCCGGATCGCCGACGCGCTCAACGACTGCCAGGACCCGAAGTCGGGGCTCTTCCGCGACCCGCTCATCGCCGAGGCCGACCGCGTCGGCACCGTCCACAGCTGGGAGCACATCTGGCAGCACCACACCGGCGCCTGCGCCGAGGCGCTGGAGCTTCTGGGCGCCGCGCCGCGGCACCCGCTGCCGCGGCAGGCCTTCGAGCCGCTCCGGCCCGGCGAGTCGGCCGCGCAGGTCCTGGCCCTGGGCTGGCAGAACCCGTGGCTGGTCGGCGAGCACTTCTACCGGATGGTCGGCGCGTACCGCCTGGCCCACCCGGAGCTCGGCGCCAGCCAGGTCGACGACGTCCTCGAAGCCGCCTTCGCGGCCCTGGAGCGCGACGTCATCGGCAGAGAGAGCGGCCTGCCCGACGCCCGCGGCTGCAAGGATCCCCGGGTGGCCGCGGCCGGGCTCTTCAAGGTGCTCTTCGCCTACCTGGCCTGCGGCCGGAGCTTCCCGGCCGCCGCGCGGGCGGTCGACAGCGTGCTCGCCCTCCAGGACCGCGAGGGCGGCTTCGGCATGGACAACATGTGCATCCACTGGGACTGCGCATGGGTGCTACGGACGCTCAACCGGCAGCTGGCCGGCTCGCACCGGCCCGCCGACCTCCGCGCGGCCGGCGAGCGCCTGGCCGGCTTCCTGCTCGGCGCGCACCGCAAGCCCGACGGGGCCTTTTCCTTCCTGCGCGGACACTGCCTGCCGGAGCACAACAGCGTCCGCGTCTCCGAGCCCATGCCCGAGTCGGACATGATCGGCACGTTCATGGCGTGCGATAGTCTGAAGGGGATGGACTGATAGTCACGGACAGGCCGGCGGGATTGTTGCACGGGTTCCTAGCCACCAAGCTTCGTCAGAGCCTCGGCCGCGGCGTCGCGAACTTTCTCTTCGGGGTCGGTCTTGAGCCGCTCCAGAGCCTGGAGAACCGCCATGGGGCGTGAGTTGCAGAGCCCGAGCATTTCCGCCGCCACGCCGCGCACTTCGGCCGACGGATCACTGGACGCCCGTACCAGCGCGTCGATGACTTCCTGACTGAACGGCAGGCGCGAGATGTCGCAATACCGCAGCCGGCCGGGTACCGCACCGCGCACTTTAGCCGATTTGTCGGTGAGCAGCCGCACCAGTGCTGCGATGACCGCGGGGTCGTCCGTGGCAAAAGGGATCCCCACGCCAGGGTCCTGCGCAGCTGCCGCCAGGCGGACCGCTTCGTCCGGATCGGCCAACAGCGACACCATGGCCCGACTGACTTCCGGCCGCGGTGGCTGCCTGTCCTTAGTGAGTGTTGTCGCGTGGCACCTGCACGCCTCGTAGTACTTGAGATTGAAGGCGACGACACTGCGAACCTGCGCGGACCGGTCGTAGGCACCTCCCGCCAATAGCGCCAGATAGGATTCAGGTGTCATCGCCGGCCCCTCATCCGGCTTCACCACATAACCTAGGGTGAATAACGCCGAGTAGGCCCGGGCTCGCAGTTGGTCGTTGGGGCTGCGGAGCATGCGAAGGCTTGGCCCGACACCCGCCTGGCCGCAGTAACGCAGCCAATCGATCGCGCTACGTTTGTGGCTGGCCAGAAAGTCCGGCATCCGCAGGTAAAGGTCGATCTTGCGAGCGGCAGCGGCTTGCCCACCCAGTTGGTCGGCGGGGGCCAGCGTCCAACCAGGAAGTTGACTCGCCGCGATGTCGGAGTCATAGGCGGCCATGACCCGATGCACCTGCCACACCGGAACCGCCACCGCGCCAATGAGCCAAGCCAGGCCCAGCGACAACAGGAGCCCGGCGGTCCAGAGAAGCATCGGCCGCCAGGTGCGGGGAGGCGGGGCGGGCTGGTCCGCGGTCTCCGGCATACGTCCTCCGCCGTCAGCTTACCCCGCCCGACGATGGCGCGCAAGCGCGGCTCTATTCCGCTTGCCCCTGAGCCATTGCCCTGAGGCGAGCCAGCACCAGCGGGCCGCGCCGCTGGCTGGCCTCGTCGGGCGGGAGGTGCCCCGGAAGGGCCTCGACGAAACGCGAGTTCCCAAGGAGCGCGCCCAGCGTCTCTCGCACATAGGCCCTGAGGGCCGCCGAGGCTCCGCACAACTCCGCAGCCAGCTCCTCGCGCCCGTCGACCAGGGTGACGATGTCTTCAAGGTCGTGGCTGGCCAGGAAGTCGCCCGCGCCGCGCCCCTGCAGGGCCTCGAGCTTGGTGGCCAGGAAGTGCGGGGCGGTTACCAGCCGGATCTCGAGCCCGGCGCCGACGGTCCGCCGGGTGGCGCTGCGCAGCGCCTCGGCATACCAGCGGTTGGAGAAGCCCAGGATCTCCGGCGCCGTCGGTATCACGTCCAGGACCAGATCGTCGAGGTGCCAGCGGCAGATCGGCTCGCCCGCACGAGGCTCCTGCCGGAAGCCGAGGGAGCGAAGCTCTTCTTCGAGTTGGTAGTATTGAGTCCGCCCCGAGACATCCGCGATGACGTCGACGTCCAGCGTGGACCGCACTGCGGGAGCCGCCGGATCGGTGAGCAGAAGCACGGTGGTCGCCCCGCCCAGAAACGCCACCCTGTCGCGCAGGGGGCCCAGCGCCCGGGCCGCCCGGACGAGCAGATCCAGGTTGGCGTTGTTCGACGGGCTCATGCCGGCTCGATGATCCGCTGCAGTTCGGAGGTCGCCCAGGCCTGCTCGCGGGCGCTGCCTCCGCGGATCAGGTCGACGAGCACCAGCAGTCGGTAGAGTTCCTCGTCGCGGGCCGCGGCCTCGGGGACTGACCGGTAGAGCGGCTCGAAGGCGACGCCGCGCACCTTGCCCTCAGGGCAGGGCCAGACCGGGGCGGGTTCCTCGCCCGCAGCGAAGGCCTCGGCGACGAAGGGCGCCGCGCCGCCGGTGGGCACACCACGGGTCGCCCCGCCACGTTCGGGGGGACACATGTATTTGACCCCGTGCAGCAGGAACTCGCTCAGCGCCTGCCGGATGGGCTGCTTGCGGTCGACATCGACCAGACCGGCGGCGAACGCGCGGTTCAGTCCGGCATGGACTTCGGAAGCGCTCATGCCGAGTGCCTCGGCCAGTTCCTGGTAACTCCAGGTCCGGCCGCGCCAGACGACGAGCTTGAGCAGCACGAGCACGTCCTGCGGTTTCAGTATCATGCCAATACGCTATTCGCGAATAGCGAACGTGTCAAGGTTATTTTCTGCAAACCACAAGGCGACAGTGGCTTGAGGAGGTGGATTTGCTGAGTTGCGCAGCTCTTGTCGACGCCTACCGCGTCATCTTCCCGACCACCATCCTCAGCACCTCGGCCAGGTCGCTGCGGTCGTCGTCGCTGCAGGCCTCGCGCAGCAGCCGGCCGGTTTCCTCCGGGCCATCCTCCGCCGCCGCGAGCAGCACCTTCGCAGCCAGGAAGTAGCCGTTATTGCGCCGGCCTTCGTCGTCAGCCAGCCATGCTCTGGCCGCTGGGCCGTCCGGATTCCCGGCGGCACGGAGCGCCGTGGATGCCGACTCCCGGATGTTGGCTGCGGCGGACTCGTGCTCGCCGAGCATGAGGAGCGCCGCCGACCAGATCAGGGCCGGGTACTCCCGGAAGTACGGACTGCCCCGGGCCAGGTAGGCCTCCGCCTGGACGCAGGCCGCGAGCGCCCCGCGGGCGTCGCCGTCCAGCAACCGCCAGGCGGCCTTGCGCGCAAACGCCCGGGTGCGCATCTCGCCCTGCTCGGGGTAGTCGCGGATCAGGTCGTCGAGCAGCCGGAGGGCCTCGTCCGGCCGGCCCTGGTCGCGCCGCACCTCGGCCAGAGCCTGCCGGGCCTGGGCCGCGCTCAGGCGCTGCTCGGGGTCGCGCCGGGCCAGGGCGGCGATGGCCGCGTTGAGGGCTTCCGCGGCCGGCTCCAACTCGCCGAGGGCATGCAGGACCTGGCCCAGGGACACCCGGGCGTCGGCCGCGAAGGCCTCGTTGCCGGCGAAGCGCTCCAGGGCCCTGACGAGCGCCGACCGTGCCGCCGGCGGGTCAAGCAGGGACAGGAGCAGGTTCAGCCCCTCCCCGGAGAGCAGCCCCTCCGGGTGGTGCTCCAGGGCCAGCTCCAGCAGGCGCCGGCCATGGGCGCCGAGGCCCTCGGTGCGCAGGGCCCGGGCCCGCTCCCAGAGCCGCTCGCCGACGGAGCGGAGCATCTCGTAGCCGCGGTAATCCCTGAAGGCCCGGGCTAGCTCGCCGGCCTCCGCCTCGAAATCGCCGCGCTCGGCGCGGATCATCGCCTGGCCCAGGCAGCCCAGCGGGGCCATGAAGCTGCGCTCGACCCGGTCGAAGCACGCCCCGGCCTCGGCCAGCAGCGCCTCGCGCTCGGCCTGCGCGCGGCCGCGGCCGATCTCGATGGCCAGGCGGCCCTGGAGGAAGAGCGCCTCCAGTCCCTCCTCGCGCCCGGGGTGGCACTCGGCCACCCGGCGGTACTCCTCGCGGGCCTCGGCGAGCATCCCGCGGTTGTGGAAGGCCGCCGGCACCGCCAGGCAGGAGACCCTGGTCGACGCTCCCCGGCTGAGCACCCGCAGGCGCCGGATCCGCAGGCCCGTCGACCAGGCATAGAGCCCCACCAGGCTGCCGGGCAGCGGCACCAGGTCGCGCCAGGAGCACGCCTCGGCGCCGTCGATGCTCAGGGTCAGCCGGCCGCCGCCCAGCTCGGCGGCCACCGCGTACCACTGTCCGGGCACGTAGCGCCGCTCGGCCACGACCACGTCCAGGTCGTTGCGCGAGAGCTTGGTGCGGCTGTTGCCCTCCGCGCCGAACTGGAGGAAGTAGCCGCGGTACCGGCTGCGCGCGACGCCCTTCTCCGGCAGAGAGCCCGCCAGTCGCAGGCTGATCTCGCCGTCCTCGCCGGGGGCGACCATGGCCTCGACCTCGACGCGGACATCGCCGGGCAGGGGCTGGTCCCAGAGCAGGTGCCCCTCGCCGGGGGCCTCCTGCCGCAGGCAGCCGTCGCGCACCCGCCAGGCGCCGCCCAGTGCGGTCCAGCCGGGGAGCCCGCCTTCGGGCAGCCGCGAGAAGTCCAGATCGGCGACCGTCCGCCAGCGGGCGCCGCCCTCGATCCAGTGCTCGACCTCGGAGGCCAGCTCGCCCGCCGCGGCGTAGCGCCGGGCGGGATCGGCCTCGAGGCAGCGCATGGCGATCTCGGCCAGCTCCGGAGGCACCCTCCGTCCGGGCGCGGCCTGGGCGGGTGACGGCGGGGCTCCGGCCAGCACCTGGTCCTTGAGCTCGGACAGGTTGCGGGCCTCGAAGGGCAGGCGCAGGGTCAGGATCTCGTAGAGCATGACCCCGAGCGCCCAGACGTCGGAACCCCGGCCGATCTCGTTCTGGCGGCCGCGGAGCTGCTCGGGGGCCATGTACAACGGCGTCCCGGCCAGGGCCCCGTCCATGGTGGCGATCAGCGAGGAGCCGCCGGTGTGGCGCAGGCTCTCCACCCGGCGCTCCAGGCGCTCCCAGGCGCTGCCCTTGAGGTCGTCGCCTATCGAGACCAGCCCGCCGGACGCGGCCGGGGGTGGCAGGGCCTCCGCCGCGCCCAGGACCTTGGCCAGGCCCCAGTCGATGACCAGGACCTCGCCGTAACTGCCGATCACCACGTTGGCGGGCTTGAGGTCGCGGTGCACCACCCCGCGGTCGTGGGCGAAGCTGACCGTCTGGCAGACCGACAGGAAAGCGCGGACCAGCCGGGCCAGTGGGAAGGCGGCCTCGGCCCGGGCCTCGCCGAGCCTCAGCCGGGCCAGCACCGCCTCGAGGGTCAGGCCCTCGACGGGGCGCATGGTGTAGTAGTCGCGTCCGGAGTCGTCGCGGCCCACCCGGTAGACCGGGACCACCCCGGGGTGCTGGAGCTGGGCGGTGACCAGGGCCTCCTCGACGAAGCGCTCGCGGGCCTCGGCCGAGACCGGCCCCTGGTCCTCGGCCAGGACCTTCATGGCCACGTCGCGCCGCGCCGGGCGCTCGCGGGCCAGGAAGACCCGGGCGAACCCGCCGCGGCCGAGCTCGCCGCGGAGCTCGTACTCGCCGCCAGCGGCGGTCGGGACGACGATCCGAAGTTCGGTCCCCTCCGGCAGCGGGGAGGGCCGGACCGCCGGGCTCCCCGGCGCGGGCACGAGCAGGGTGGGGTCGCTGCTGGAGAGGCCCTGGGTCTCCTGGCCGGAGGCGGGCGCCGCGGGGTCCGTATCGCCTCCGCCGTCGCGTTCAGTCTTGCGGGTCAAGCTGGCATGCCCCTCCCGCTGCGGAGTATAGCCCGGCCCGGGACGGTTGCCAGGGGCCGCGCTGTACCGCAATTACGGGATACGAGGAGATCCAACCACGGAGCACACAGAGGACGCAGAGGGCAGCGGGCACGTATCGTCCGCGGCCACAGTCCGCGTCTCGCCATAGGGGATCTCCGCGGACAACCGCCCCGGGTCGTTTTCCGTGTCCTCTGCGACCTCTGTGGTTCGAACTCGCCGCCCCGTGTCATAGCCTCTTGAAATAGCCCTGGGGGCCGCTGGGGGGAACTTGCGCGCACCCCACCTGCGGTTATATTCGGTCTCCGGCCCGGCCGGCGATCGTCCGGCGGGAGGCGGGCCGCGGAGGAACTCTCCACATGTCAATGGGTTCGGAGCTGGCCGCCAGGTTCTCTTCGGGCAAGGGGCGCGTGGGGGTGATCGGCCTGGGCTACGTCGGGCTGCCCCTGTGCATGGAGTTCGCCAGGAAGCTCTCCGTCACCGGTTTCGACATCGACTCCGCCAAGATCGAGAAGCTCGCGCGCGGCGAGTCCTACATCGAGCACATCAGCGGCCAGGGCGTCCTGGAGCTGGCCCGGTCGGGGCGCTTCCAGGCCACCGCCGACTTCTCCAGGCTCGGGGAGGTCGACGCCATCGTCATCTGCGTGCCGACCCCGCTGGGCAAGGGCCGCGACCCGGACATGTCCTTCATCGAGAAGACCGCCGAGACCATCAGCCGCCACCTGCGCAGGGGGCAGCTGATTTCGCTGGAGAGCACCACCTACCCGGGCACGACCGAGGAGGTCCTCAAGCCCATCCTCGAACGCTCCGGGCTCAAGGCCGGCCGGGACTTCCTGGTCTGCTTCAGCCCCGAGCGCGAGGACCCCGGCAATCCCAAGTTCCGCACCGGCAACACCCCCAAGGTGGTCGGTGGCGACGGGCCGGACGCCCAGTTGGCCGCGGCCGCCCTCTACCGCTGCGTGACGCCCCATGTGGTCGAGGTCTCCAGCCCCGCCGCCGCCGAGGCCGCCAAGATCCTCGAGAACACCTACCGGGCGGTGAACATCGCCCTGGTCAACGATCTCAAGCTCATCTTCGAAAAGATGAACATCGACGTCTGGGAGGTGGTCGAGGCGGCGGCGACCAAGCCCTTCGGCTTCCAGGCCTTCTATCCCGGGCCGGGCTGGGGCGGGCACTGCATACCCATCGACCCGTTCTACCTGTCCTGGAAGGCCCGGCAGCTGGGCATCGATGCGCGCTTCATCGAGCTGGCCGGCGACGTCAACGTGGAGATGGTCCGCCACGTGATCGCCCGCTGCGAGAAGGCCCTGGCCGGCGCCGGCAAGGGTCTGCCCGGGACGCGCGTCCTGCTCCTGGGCGCGGCCTACAAGAAGAACATCGACGACTGCCGGGAGAGCCCGGCCCTGGAGATCCTCGAGATGCTCCTGGAGCGCGGCGCGAAGGTGGACTTCAGCGACCCGCACGTCCGCCGGCTGCACCCCGGCCGGCACCACAGTTTCACGCAGGAGTCGGTGGCGCTCACGCCCGAGGCCCTGGCCGGCTACGACCTGGCGCTGCTGGTCACCGACCACGACGACTTCGACTACGCGGCGATCCTGAAGCACTCGCGGATCGTGGTCGACACCCGCAACGCCTTCCGCCGGAAGCTCGGCGCCGGGGCGGCGGGCCTGGAGAAGGTGATCAGGGCCTGATGGGGCCGGGGGACGTTCCCGGGTCCAGTAAGGCGCCGCTGGAGCTCCTGACCCGCAGCCCAGCCGAGACCGAGGCCCTGGGCGAGCGGCTGGGGCGGCTGCTGGCCGGCGGCGAGGTCATCGCCCTGACCGGGCCGCTGGGCGCGGGCAAGACCGCCTTCGTGCGCGGGCTGGCCCGGGGGCTGGGCTGCCCGCCGGGAGAGGTGGCCAGCCCGACCTACGTGCTCGAGCGGGTCTACCCGGGGCGGCTGCTGCTCCGGCACCTCGACGCCTACCGCCTGTCCGGCGCGGAGGAGTTCGAGGCCTCCGACCTGGGCGCGGGGCTGGGCGGGCCGGGCTCGGCCGCGGCGGTGGAGTGGGCCGACCGGGTGGCCGGGGCCCTGCCGGCCGGGCGGCTGGTGATGGACTTCGCGGTGCTCGACGGCACGGCGCGCAGCATCCGGCTGTCCGCCGGATCGGAGCCCGGCCGCCGGCTGCTGGAGGCCCTGGCCGGCCGCTGAGGGCGCGGCCGGGGCGCGGGGCGCCGGGACGTCAGTACGCAGGGAAAGGCTGAGAGAAGAACAGGCATGAGCGACGCGACCGTCCAGAACCTCACCCCGGTGGAGCGCAGGGCCCTGGCCTGCTCCCCCCTGGCCGCGCTGTACCCGCCGGCCGAGAGGATCCCGGCCATCGTGGTCGACAACTTCCCGGCGCTGGGGAAGCTCGCGGCCATGCGCTTCATCGAGTGGGCCCAGGCCAACCCCGGCGGCGTGGTCTCCCTGCCCACCGGCAAGACCCCCGAGCACTTCATCAGGTGGGTGGAGCGCCTGCTCGGCGGCTGGGACCGCCCGGAGATCCGCGCGGAGCTCGAGGCCGCCGGAGTCGACCCGCGGGTCCGCCCGGACATGAAGAGCCTGCACTTCGTCCAGATCGACGAGTTCTACCCCATCGACCCGGCCCAGCACAACAGCTTCCACCACTACGTCAGCCGTTACTACCTCCAGGGCTTCGGCCTGGACCCGGCCAGGGCGCTGCTCATGGACTGCTCCCGGATCGGCCTGGCCCCCGGGCAGTCCATGGAGTCGGTCTGGCCGGGAGGCGAGGTGGACCTCTCCCTGCGCCACCGCGCCGGGACCACCGACCGGGAGCTGGTCCAGAAGGCCGCCCTGGCCGCGGTCGACCAGTGGTGCCAGGACTACGAGGGCCGCATCCGCGAACTCGGCGGCATCGGCTTCTTCCTGGGCGGCATCGGGCCCGACGGGCACATCGGCTTCAACGTGCGCGGCTCGGACCACCGCTCGACCACCCGGCTGACGCCCACCAACTACGAGACCCAGGCCGCGGCGGCCGTGGACCTGGGCGGCATGGAGGTGGCCAGGAAGCGCCTGGTCATCACCATCGGCCTGGGCACCATCGCCTTCAATCCGAAGTGCGCGGCCATCGTCATCGCCGCCGGGGAGGCCAAGGCCGGCATCGTGGCTGCGGCGGTCCGCAGCGACCCCAGCGTGCTGCACCCGGCGACCGCGCTGCAGGGCCTGCCCAACGCCCGCTTCTACCTGACCATGGGCGCGGCCCGCGGCCTGGCCGAGCGCCGGGTGGACCTGATCGAGCGCGCCCCGGCGGTCTCCGACGAGGAGGTCGAGGCCGTGCTGGTGGACCTGGCGTTCCGCGCCGGCCGGCGCCTGGTGGACCTGACCGCCGCCGACGTGGCCGCCGATCCGCCCGCCGCGGCCGTGCTCCGCAAGCGGCCGGAGGGCCTGGCCAGGCTGGCCGCCGCGGCCCGCGACTCGCTGGCCGGCAAGGTGGAGCGCGGCGCCCGCTCGCTGGTCTCGACGCGCTTCCTGCACACCGAGCCGCACCACGACGACCTGATGCTCGGCTGCCTGCCGTACATCGTGCGCAACAACCGCGACGCCCGCAACCACCACTGCTTCGCGACCATGACCGGCGGCTTCACCGCCGTGACCAACGGCTTCGTGCTCTCCCGCCTGGCGCTGGTCCGGCGCTTCCTGGAGGCGCCGCTCTTCGCGGAGATGCACGCCGCCGGCTACTTCGACCCGGAGAACGCCGCGGGCCGCAACCGCGACGTCTGGCAGTACCTCGACGGCGTGGCCGCCGAGAGCGAGCCGATGAAGGCCGAGGGCGCCGCCCGGCGCATGCTCCGCAACCTGTTCGCGGTCTACGGCCCCGGGAGCCTGCCGGACGCCGCGCGGCGCATCGGAGAGATCGAGGCCCGGCTGGCCACGGCCTACGCCGGGGCCCGCGACGAGCCCGACATGCGCCAGTTCAAGAGCCTCTGCCGCGAGTGGGAGGCCGACTGCATGTGGGGCTACTTCGGCTGGAACGGCTCCAACGTCATGCACCTGCGCCTGGGGTTCTACACCGGCGATATCTTCACCGAGGAGCCGACCGTGGGCCGCGACGTCCCGCCCATCGTGCGGGTGCTGGAGCTGGCCGGGCCGGACGTGGTCACCGTGGCCCTCGACCCGGAGGCCTCCGGGCCGGACACCCACTACAAGGTGCTGCAGGCGGTCAGCGAGGCCCTGCGCGCCTACGAGGAGCGGCTGGGCTCGGCGGACAGGCTGCGGGTGGTCGGCTACCGCAACGTCTGGTACCGCTTCGGGCCGGCCGAGGCCAACCTCTACGTGCCGGTGTCGCTGAACATGTTCGCGACCATGCGCAGCGCCTTCATGAACACCTTCATCTCGCAGCGCGACGCGTCCTTCCCGAGCCCCGACCACGACGGGCCGTTCTGCGACCTGGCCCAGCGCATCCAGGCCGAGCAGTACCAGAAGGTCAAGACCTGCCTGGGCCGGGCCTGGTTCCACGAGCACCCCAGCGCCATGATCCGGGCCGCCCGCGGGCTGGTCTTCCTGCGGGAGATGACCCTGGCCGAGTTCTACCGGCACAGCCGCGAGCTGCGCCGCGCCGCTGAGAACCGCGGCGGAAGCTGACCGGAAGCGGAGGCGTCCTTGGCTGACTTCGACCTGCTCGTCATCGGCGGCGGACCCGGCGGCTACGTGGCCGCGGTCCGCGCCGCCACGCTGGGCCTGCGCACCGCGCTCGTCGAGGAGCGCGAGCTCGGCGGCACCTGCCTGCAGCGCGGCTGCATACCGACCAAGACGCTGATCGAGAGCGCCCGGGCGGTGCACCTGGCCAGGAGCGGCAAGTCCCTGGGCTTCTCGGCCGCGGAGGTCGCCCCGGACCTGCCCGCCATGGTCGAGCGCAAGCGCCGGGTGGTCTCGACCCTGGAGAAGGGCGTCGCCGCGCTGCTCAAGAAGCGCGGGGTGGAGGTCCTCGCCGGCCGGGCCCGGCTGACCGCGGCGGGCGCCGCGGAGGTCGTCGCCCGGGACGGGACGAGCCGCGCGGTCTCCGCCTCCAAGGTCATCCTGGCGACCGGCTCGCGGCCGGCGGCGCTGCCCTTCCTGCCGGCCGACGGCCGGGCCGTCTTCGACAGCGACACGATCATGGACCTGGGCAGGCTCCCGGCCAGCCTGGCGGTGATCGGCGGCGGCGTGCTCGGCTGCGAGTTCGCCACGCTCTACGCCCAGCTCGGGGTGCAGGTGACGGTCGTGGAGATGCTCGACCGGCTGCTGCCGACCATCGACGCCGACTGCGCCGCGGAGGTGACCAGGGCGCTGAAGAAGCTCCGCGTCAAGGTGCAGACCGGGGCCCGGATCGAGAGCGCCGAGGCCCGGGCCGGCGCGCCCTGCCGGCTGGTCCTGGCCGGGGGTGCCGCGGTCGAGACCGAGGCGGTGCTGGTGGCCGCCGGCCGCCGGCCGAACAGCGCGGACCTCGGCCTGGAGGCCATCGGCGTCGCCGTCGAGCGCGGCTTCGTGAAGGTCGACAACCGCTGCCGGACCAGCGTCCCGGGGGTCTGGGCCATCGGCGACCTGACCGGAGGCTGGATGCTGGCCCACGCCGCCAGCCGCATGGGGCTGGTGGCCGCCGCCGACGCCGCCGGGAAGCTCGGCGACGAGCGCTACGAGTTCGACAAGGTGCCCGGCGCGGTCTTCACCGACCCGGAGGTCGGCAGCGTCGGCCTGACCCTGCAGGCGGCGAACGCGCGCGGCCTGGCCGCCGAGGAGAGGGCCTTCCCCTTCCGGATGCTGGGGCGTTCGGCCTGCGGGCACGACCTGTCCGGCGTGGCCAAGCTGGTCTACGGGAGGGACTCCCGGAGGGTGCTGGGCGTGCACATCTGCGGCCCGCACGCCTCGGACCTGATCGGCGAGGGCGCCCTGGCCGTCTCGGCCGGGCTGACCGTCGAACAGCTGGCCGCCACCGTCCACGCCCATCCGACCTACGCCGAGGCGCTCTACGAGGCGGCCGAGGCGGCCGTCGGTCTGCCCGTGCACGGGCTCTGAGAGAGGGGATGAGCATGCCGCGCACCGCCGCCGCCCTGCTGGCCGCCGTCCTGCTGCACGTCCTGGCCGGCACCGCCCGGCCGGGTGAGGAACCCAAGCCGCCGGAGGCCAAGCCCGGCATTTTCGCCAGCGCCAACTGGGCCGACTCGCAGGCCTACGCGGTCAAGGCCCCGCTGGTGGTGATCGGCAAGGTGACCGATCCCGGCAAGCCGGCCGGCAAGGGCTGGAACCAGAACATGCGCGGCGACGGCACCATGGCCACCATCGAACTGCAGCAGGAGCTGGTCCTGGAGGTCACCGAGGTCCTGCGCGGGAAGCTGGAGCCGGGCAGGCTCACCGTGAAGATCCAGAAGGTCAGCTTCCCCATGCAGTTCATCTACCCGCTGCTCAACCGCATGGAGAACGGCCGGTGGGTGAACCGCCAGAGCCTGCCGGCGGCCGAGTTCGCCCTGTCCAAGGATCGGACCTACGTGCTCTTCCTGGCCGAGGCCAAGGTGGAGAAGGGCAAGGAGCCGGGCGCGGCTGAGGCCCGTTCGGCCGACATGGCCGATGGCAGCTCGCCGGCCGAGGATCCCGACGCCCAGCTGGTGGCCTCGGTCCGGGCCTTCTGCCGGGCGCTGGCCGACTGGGCCAGCCCGCCCAAGCTCGCCGCCGACGAGGAGGCCCGCATCAAGGCGCTGGTGGCCGACCTGGGCTCCGACGATTTCGACAAGCGCGAGGCGGCCGAGGCCGAGCTCCGCAAGACGGGGGCCCGCGCCAAGGTCCAGCTGGAGGCCGCCGCCAAGGATCCGGACCCGGAGCGCTCCTTCCGGGCCAGGGAGCTGCTCAAGGCCGCCGAGCCGGTCCCCGGCCGGACCGAGCTGCCCGGCGGGGCTCCCGCCGCCCCCAAACCGGACGTCATGAAGAAGCGCCCCGAGGCCAAGCCGGAGCTCGAGGTCCTGCCGGCTCCGGTCCCCGTGCCGATGCCGGCGCCCGCTCCGCTGCCGCCGGCCGCTGCCGAATGAGATGAGCGGACGCCTGCGCGTCATCCTCCCGGGGCGCGTCGACTACCTCCGGGCCTACGCCCTCCAGCGCCGGCTGGTCGACGGGCTGGTGGCCGACCGCTCCGGGCCCGGTGCGCTGATCGTTCTGGAGCACCCGTCGGTGATCACCCTGGGCCGGTCGTCCAAGCGCGAGCACGTCCTGGCCTCCGACGCGGAACTCGCCCGGCGCGGCGTGCAGCTGGTCGAGACCGACCGCGGCGGGGACGTCACCTGGCACGGGCCGGGGCAGCTGGTGGCCTATCCCATCCTGCCGTTGGAGCGCTGCGGCGAGCGCGACCTGGGGCGCTTCCTGCGCCTGCTCGAGGAGACGGTGATCAGGACGCTGGCCGGCTTCGGCATTCCCGGCCGGCGCGAGCCGGGCGCCAGCGGCGTCTGGACCGACCGCGGCAAGATCTCGGCCATGGGCGTGGCCTTCAGGCGCTGGGTGAGCTTCCACGGGATCAGCCTCAACCACGACCCGGACATGGCCGACTTCGGCCTGATCGTGCCCTGCGGCCTGGCCGGCAGGAAGGTCGCGACCATGCGCGGCTTCCTGGGCGGCGGCCTGCCCGAGATCGACGTGGTCGCGCGGGCGCTCATCGGCGAGTTCTGCACGGTGTTTGACGTGGCCGAGGTCGAGGAGGTCGAGGTCGAACTGCCGGAGCCGGTCGAGCCGCTGGCCGACAGACGCAGGAAGATTCCGCTTAGCTCCCCTCTCCCCCTGAGGGAGAGGGAAAGGGTGAGGGGTTCGGCCCAGGAGCACACCCCTCACCCCGGCCCACAAGTTGGCGAGTCCCCACAGATTCCCTCTCCCCTTGAGGGAGAGGGAAAGGGTGAGGGGTTCAACACGGAGCCCACCCCTCACCCCCGCCCTCTCCCCCAAGGGGAGAGGGGGCCAGCAAGGAGAAACGGCCATCCATCCTGGCTCGTCAAGCGCCTGCCGGCCGACGGCGCCGGGACCGCCGGCCGGGTCGGGGCGCTCCTCGACGACCTGCGCCTGAACACCGTCTGCCGCTCGGCGCACTGCCCGAACCTGGGCGAGTGCTTCGCCTCGGGCACGGCCACCTTCCTGGCCATGGGCCCGGCCTGCACGCGCCGCTGCCGCTTCTGCGCGGTGGACAAGTCCGCCGGGCCGGCACCTCTCGACCCCGACGAGCCGCGGCGGATCGCCGAGGCCGCCCGGCGGCTGGCGCTCGCCCACGTGGTGGTCACCGCGGTGACCCGCGACGACCTGCCCGACGGCGGGGCCGCACACCTGGCCGCGGTGGCCCGGGCCGTGCGCGCGGCGCTGCCGGGCGCGACCGTGGAGCTGCTCGTCCCGGACTTCGCGGGGAGCCTGGAGGCGCTCCGGACGGTGCTGGCGGCCGGCCCCGAAGTGCTCAACCACAACGTCGAGACCGTCCCGCGGCTCTACCCGGAGGTCAGGCCGGGCGCGGACTACCATCGTTCGCTGGAACTTTTGTCCGCGGTGAAGAGAATCGCGCCCCGGACGCTGGCCAAGAGCGGGCTGATGGCCGGGCTGGGCGAGCGGCCCGAGGAGGTGCGGGAGGTGCTGCGGGACCTGGCCCGCGCCGGAGTCGGCGCGGTGACCGTGGGGCAGTACCTGGCGCCCTCCCCGGCACACCTGCCGGTCGCCGAGTTCGTGCGGCCGGAGCAGTTCGAAGCGTACGCGCGCGAGGCCCGCGCGCTGGGCATTGCGGCGGCGGAGTGCGGCCCGTGGGTGCGATCCAGCTACCACGCCGGCCGGACGCTGACGGCCGCCAAAGGGAAGACGTCGGAGGAACCATGCGCATCGAAGTGAGACTCCCCGAGCTCGGCGAGGGCGCGGGCAAGGAAGCCACGGTGTCGTTCTGGTACCTGGAGGCCGGTGCCCAGGTCAAGAAGGACGAGGACCTGGTCGAGATGGTCACCGACAAGGCCACCTTCAACGTCCCCTCGCCGGCCACCGGCACCATCCAGGAGATTCTGGTCACCGAGGGCGACAAGGTCGCCGTGGGCTCGATCATGGCGGTGATCGAGGGGTAGCAGGCGTCGCGAGGGAGATCTCAGTTGCCAGTTGCCAGATGCCAGATGCTAGTTACAGGAATTGAACTGGCAACTGGTAACTGACAACTGGCAACTGCTGTTGCCTTTCTCGCCTTGAACCCACCCGCCGCCGACTTATCCTTGTGCCCATGACTCCCGCGAAACGCCGAGGTGTCTTCATCGCCATCGAGGGCCCCGACGGGGCCGGCAAGTCCACCCAGGCGGCGATGCTTGCCGAACGCATCGAGCGCGAGGCGCGGCTGAGGGTCGTGCGCGTCCGCGAGCCGGGCGGCACGCCGACCGGCGAGCGCGTCCGCGAGGTGCTGCTCGACCCGAAGCTCGCCGCGATGTGTCCCTGGACCGAGCTCCTGCTGTACATGGCCAGCCGCGCGCAGCTCGTGGAGGAAGTGATCCGCCCGGCGCTGGCCGCCGGCCACGCCGTGGTCTCCGACCGCTTCCTGCTCTCCTCGGTTGTCTACCAGGGCTACGCCGGGGCGATCGGCCCGCGGCCGGTGCTGACCCTGGCCCGCGCCGCCTTCAAGGACTGCCTGCCCGACCTCACCGTGGTGGTGGACGTCCCGGCCGCCGAGGGGCTCTCGCGCTCCTCGCGCCGGCGCCGGGGCGCGCGCGGCGGCAAGGCCGACCGGGTCGAGGCCAAGGGCCTGGCCTACGCCGAGAAGGTCCGCGCCGGCTTCCTCGACGCCGCCAAGCGCCGGCTGGCCGGGCGCTCGGTCATCCTCGACGGCCGGGCGCCGGCCGGCGAGGTGGCCGAGGACATCTGGCACGAGGTCCGGCGTGTCCTTTAGCCGGATCGTCGGTCAGGATCGGGCGGTCGGGCGGCTGCGGGCCGCCATCCGCGGCGGGCGGCTGGCCCACGCCTACCTGCTGACCGGACCGGCCGGGGTCGGCAAGCGCTCCCTGGCCCGCGAGCTGGCCAAGGCCGTGCTCTGCGAGCGCGCCGGCGGCCAGGGCGCCGACTCCTGCGACGGGTGCCGCGAGTGCCGCGCCGTCGACGAGGGCGGCCACCCCGACTGCGGCACCCTGATGGTCGAGGAGGGCGGCGGGGGCGGAGGCCCGGCCGCGGGGGCGTTCCCGTCCGGCCAGGCCGGCTCGGGCGGGCGCTTCCGGCCCGTCGAGGACTCCGACCGCGAGATCAAGATCGCCTCGATCCGCGAGCTCACCCGGCGGCTCAGCCTCCGGAGTTCGTCCGGGCGCACCCGGGTCTTCCTGATCCCCGGGGCCGAGCGGATGAACGAGGAGGCGGCCAACGCCCTGCTCAAGACCCTGGAGGAGCCGGTCGGCTCGCGCCTGCTCGTCCTGACCACGTCCCGGCCCGAGGCCCTGCTGCCCACGGTGCTCTCGCGCGTGGCCCGCGTGCGGCTGCGCAGCCTCTCCCCGGAGGAGGTCGAGGCGCACCTGGCGTCGGTGAAGAAGCTGCCCCGCGACGAGGCCCGGGAGCTGGCGGCGGCCTCGGGCGGCTCGATCGGCGCGGCCCTGGCCGCCTCCGTGGCCGGGGTTCGCGCGGCGCGCCGCTTCGCGGCCGAGCGCCTCTCCGCCGCGCCGGGACGCCCCCTGGAGCTGTCCGAGGCCATGATGGGCTACGCCCGCGAGGCGGCCGACGCCGCCGGCGGCAAGGGCAAGACGCTGGAGCCGGTGCGGCGCGAGCTCCTGGCCCTGTGGCGGCAGGCGCTCGGCATCCACCGCGCGGCGCTGGGCGCGGCGCTCGGCGCCGGACCCGCGGACTCGGCCGACGCCCGTCTGGCCGCGCTGGGTCCGGAGCGGCTGGAGCGGGCCATGGCCGCGCTGCTCCGCGCCGACCGGGCGCTGCGCGACTACGCCTCTCCCGAGCTGGTCTGCCGCGTGCTGGCCGGCGAGCTCGCCGCGGCGCTGGGCGGCTAAGGCCTCTCGGTCTCCGGCGTGCGCCAGTCCTCGGCGGTGTAGACGACCGCGGTCCCGTCGGCGTTGGCGGCGGCCAGCTGCCGCGGATTCGCCGGGCTGAAGCTGACCGCATTGACCGCCAGGTGCACGCTGTTCACCCTGAGCACTTCGCGGCCGGAAGCCGACTCCAGCAGCGCCAGCCCGTTGTCGCGGTCGCTGACCGCCAGGCGCAGCCCGTCCGCGGAGAAGGACAGCCCGCGGGTCGAGCCGGCCGCGCCCCGCTGGACGAAGACCTCCTTCCAGCCGTCGGTCTCCCAGGCGCGCACCGATCCGTCGTTGAGCGCCGCCACCAGCATCTTCCCGTCGGGGCGGCAGGCCAGCCGCAAGACCGTCCCGCCGCCGGACGGGAAACTGGCGATCTCCCGGCCGTCCGCCGCGGCGTTCACCAGGATGGTCCCGTCGCCGCCCCCGGAGGCCAGCCGGTCCCCGGACGGGAACCAGGCCACCGCCCCGGCGCCGCCCCGGTGCCTGGCGACCACCGTCCGCGCCTCCCCTCCCGGGACGGCCCAGATGCGGACCTGGCCGGTGGCGTCGGCCGAGGCCAGCCGGAGGCCGTCCGGGTCGAAGGCCGCGGCCAGCGCCTGCGCCCCGAGCGGGATGTCCTTGAGGACCTCGGGCTTGGCGGTCGCCGGCGCGCCCCACAGGACCAGCCGGCCGTCGAGGGAGGCCGAGGCGACGTGGCGCCCGTCGCGGCTCCAGTCGACGCAGGTGATCATGCCGCGGTGGTGCCGGTCCGAGGCCAGCAGCTTTGCGCCGGGCGCGTCCCAGACGCGCAGGGTGGCGTCGGCGCCGCCGGTGACGAGGGCGCGGCCGTCCGGTCTCCAGGCCGCCGTCATGGAGCGGACCTGGTCCACGGTCAGGTGATTGCGGCGCGCCTCTTCGGGCGTGTAGGGCTCCAGGACGACGGCCCCCAGGTTGCGGGAGAGGTCCCAGATCTTGACCTCCCCGCCCTTGTCGGCGGAGGCCAGCAGCCGGCCGGCGGGGAAGACGGCCAGCGAGGTCACCCAGGAGCCGTGGCCCCGGAGCGTCAGGCTGTGGCCGTGCTCACCGTCGCCGGACAGCTCCATGGAGCGGACCTGCCGGGCCTCCCCGGCGTAGAAGACCTGGCGGTCGTCGGGACCCCAGGCCACGCAGTCCACCTGCCGGTTGGCCTCGGCGCACTCGACCAGCTTCCGGCCGCTGCGCGCGTCCCAGATCCTCACCCGGTCGTCCATGCAGCCGGACACCAGCCGGGCGCCGTCGCGGCTCCAGGCCGCCGAGGTCACGCCTCCGCCGTGGACCAGGACGGCGGACTCCTTACGCTCCGCGAAGTCCCAGATCCGGAGCGTGGTGTCGTTGGCGGCGATGGCCAGGCGGGCGCCGTCCGGACTGAAGGCCAGGCCGCGGACCACCAGCCCCGGCGCCGGCCGGGTCAGGACGGGGCCGTCCTCGACCGCCTTGCCTCCCGGGACCTCCCAGACGCGCACCGCGGAGTCGGCGCCGCCGGCCGCCACGCGGCTGCCGTCCGGGCTGAAGGCCACCGCCCGCATGGGCTTGCCGGGTCCGGCCAGCTCCATGGTCGGGTCGCCGCCGGCGGCGTCCCAGAGCCGGACGGTGCCGTCCATGGAGGCCGAGGCCAGCAGCCGGCCGCCGGCGCCGAAGGCCAGCGCGCTCAGCGCGGCGCTCTGCGCCTTGAAGGCGCCGACCTCCCTGCCGGTCGCGACCTCCCAGACGCGGATCCGGCCGTCGTGCCCGGCGGAGGCCAGGCGCGCTCCGTCGGGGCTGAAACACACCGCGGAGGCGGGCCGTCCGTCGCTGGCGGTCAGCGACCGGGCCTCGTTGTGGCCGATGCGCGAGAGCCAGCCCCACTCCCAGTGCCTGAGCCCCGCCGGGCAGCCCGCCAGCAGCCCGTCGCTCCTGGCGATGTCCGAGTCCTCGATGCTCCGGCGCCCCAGGGCGATGTTCGAGAAATAGAGCTCCCGGGAAAGCCGCTGGCGCTGCTCGACCTCGCCCTTGCGGGCCTCCTCCGCCAGCCGCTGCTGGCGCTCGGCCTCCTGCCTGGCCTTCTCGGCCAGCTGCTGCTGGCGCTCGGCCTCGTGCCGGGCTTCGACCGCCCGGTCGCGCTCCCCGGCCGTCCGCTGCTTCTCTGAGCGGAGCCCGGCGATGTACCAGGCCGTGAGCGAGACCATGGCCGCCGCGGCGACCGCGGCCACCGTCGCCACCACCCGGTGGCGGACGAGCTTCCGGCCGACCACGTAGCCGATGCTGGCCCGGCGGGCGGTGATCGGCTCGCCGTCCAGGAACCGGCGCAGGTCGGCGGCCAGGTCCCCGGCGTCCCGATAGCGCCGGGCCGGGTCCTTCTCCAGGCACTTCAGACAGATGACCTCCACGTCCTCGGCCACCTTGACGCCCATCCGGGTCGGGGAAGCCGGGTCGCTGTCCATGTGCTGGCGGAGGATGTCCATGGCGCCCGAGCCGGAGAAGGGCGGCCGGCCCGTCAGGATTTCGTAGAGGATGCAGCCCAGGGCGTAGACGTCGCTGCGGGCGTCGACCTCCCGGCTCTGTCCGGAGGCCTGCTCGGGGGCCATGTAGTCGGGCGTGCCCATGGCATAGCCGCTGCGGGTCAGTGCCGGCGTCCCTGAGGGATTCGCGCCCATGAGCTTGGCCAGGCCGAAGTCGGTGACGTGAGGTTCGCCGTCCGGGCCCACAATGATGTTTGCGGGCTTGAGGTCCCGGTGGACGATGCCGTTGGCGTGGGCGTGGGCCACGCCCCGGCAGACCTTCTCCATGATCTCGACGCCCTGGCGCACGCCGAGCCGGCCGGCGGCCATGGCCTCGGCCAGCGACCGGCCCTCGATGTAGTCCATGGTGAAGTAGGGGCGGCCGGCGTGCACCTTGAACTCGTGGATGGGCACGATGTTGGGATGACGCAGCCGCGCGGCGCTGGCCGCCTCGCGGAAGAAGCGCTCGACCTCCTCCGCGGACGCGTGTTCGGCGGCGAGCATCAGCTTGAGGGCCACGGTGCGCCCGAGCTGCGGGTCGACGGCCCGGTAGACCACGCCCATCCCGCCGCGGCCCACCTCCTGGACGATCTGGTAGCCGGCAAAGATCCGCCCAGGAGCGGCATCCGGCTCGGCCGGCGCGGCCGGGCCGCCCGCCCCCGGGCCGGAGGCCGGCAGAATCTCGGTGGGCCCCAGGGCCTCGACCTGCGGAACCGTCCGGCAGTGTGGGCAGCACGCCTCCCCGGCGGCGGAGGCCGAATCGAAGCTGCGGCGACAGGCGTTGCAGACCAGCTTCATGGCCACCGCTTATAGCGCCGCACCGCGGCGTTTCCAGCTCCCCTGGCGGTCGGCGGTCAAGCGTACCAACCGAGGTCCTCCTGGCAGGACTGGTAGACCATGCCCACCGCCCGGCCGCCGGCGGCCAGCGCGTAGGGCAGCGTTCCGGCGGCCAGGGCCAGGACTATGGGACTGGTGACCAGGCCGAGCAGCGTCAGGGCGATGGAGGCCCCGGCCGTGGCCTGCCAGATCAGGGCGGCCAGGCGGTACTCCCGCCAGGTCTGCCGGATGGTCGCGGCCACGACGTGCGGGCTGAGGGCGGCCAGCAGGCTGCGCTGGATGACCAGGATGAGCAGCATGGCCGGCAGGCAGAACATGCCGGCCAGGAGCAGCAGGGCCATGCTCAGGAAGCTGGCCCAGCCGGGCAGGGGCGTCTGTGTGAGGGCCACCGTCCACCAGATCATGGCCGGCGCCGCCGGGGCGACCAGGAGCAGCAGGGCCTTGAAGGCCAGGAAGTAGAGCCCCATGTCCCACATCCGCCATTCGGGCACGTCGGCGCGGCCCACGGCCGTTTCGCGGACCACGTCGCACAGGAAGGCAAAGAGGTAGCCGCAGGCCAGGAGCGCCAGCGGCAGCCCGAGGACCAGCCCGAAGACACCGTACCCGAGGGCTATCCCGATCACCAGGAAGTAGCCGGTCAGACAGACCCCGCCGATGGCCATCATGTGCCGCCCGTCCCTGCGCAGCGGGTAGCGGAAGGGCTCCCGGCGGTCGCGGGAGAGCGGCTGGGACGGCAGCGGCAGGTCCATCCCCTCGAGCTCCGCCGGCGTGGCGACCTCCCGCAGCTTGGCCCGGGCGTAGGGGTGGTTGCGGTCGATGGCCAGCGCGCGCTGCAGCCAGCCGACGGCCTCGCCGCGTTCGCCGAGCTCCGCGGCCAGGGTCGCGGCCGAGACCAGCAGGTCGGCGTCCGACCAGCTGCAGGCGATCAGCTCCCGCCGGGCCTTGTCGAGGCGCGCGCGGAGCTGCTCCGGGCTTCGGCGGCCGGACAGGTTCTTCGGCTCGGGAGCGGACGCCAGGGCGTCGGCCCAGTCGAAGGCGGCCATCCGGGCGCCGGTGCCGGTGCGGGGGGCGGGCGAGGGGTCAGGCATGGTCCGCAGCGACTATAGCCCGCGGCGGAGGGGGCGTCAATACTGGCCGGGCTGGCTCATCTGCCGGCCGCGGTTGACACCCATCCGTCGCGGAGCTACCATCCCGCCGTTCCGCGATGGGGCGGGGCATGGTTTCCCTGGAGGATCCTGCATGGCTCTGAGAATCTGCGCGCTCTTCGTGGTTTCGGCTTTGCTCTTCGGCTGCGGCGGCGGGGACGGCGGCGGCAAGCCCGCGCCCGGCGGCGGCAAGCCCGGGGCCGCGAGCCCGGCCCAGCCCGCCCAGGCCTTCCCGTTCCCCGAGAAGGCCTTTGCCGACATCAAGGGCTCGCTGGCCGCCGACGCCAAGCTGACCGAGCAGAACGTCGACAGCTACGTGCGGTACAACAAGGGCATGCTGGAACTCCAGCAGGGCGGGAGCGCCGACCCGATGGCCATGGCCGCCAAGATGCAGAACCTGTCCAAGGACAGCGGCTTCAAGGACGATGCCGAGATGAAGGCCACGATGAAGCGGGTGGCCGCCGGCATGCACATGCTCCTGGTCATGGCCGGCACCGAGGCCAGCCCCGCCGCCGGCAAGCTGACCGACAGCCACATCAAGTCGGTGGACGGAGCCAAGAAGCTGATCTCCGAAGCCGGCCTTTCGGAGGCCGACCTGCGCCTGATCCACAGCCGGATCAAGGATCTCCTGACGATCGGAGCCCCGCGGCCGTAGCGCTGCGGCGCGACCCGGCGGGGCGTTCAGCGCTCGGCCGCCATCGACCTGCGCAGTTCTCCCGGCGGCATGCCGAACTCCTTGCGGAAGAGCTTGGAGAGCTGGTACTCGTCGCCGATGCCCACCTCGGGCGCGATGGCTTTGAGCGGCAGGTCGGTGGTCAGCAGCAGGAACTTGGCCTTCTCCAGGCGCAGCAGCCGCAGCTCCTGCATCGGGGTGTGCCCGGCCGAGCGCTTGAAGGCCCGCAGGAACTGGTAGCGGCCCATCCCCGCCTGGGCGGCCAGGGCGTCGAGGGAGAGCGGCTCGCCCAGGCGCTCGCGCATCCAGGCGCGCATCTTAGCCGCCAGCCCGTAGGCCTCGACTTCCGAGGCCGCGCGCAGCGCCTCGGCGACGGAAGCCCGGAAGATGGCCTCGACCAGTCCCTTCTGACGGGCCGTGGCGGCCGGGTGCTCGGCCGCCAGCCAGGAGATGAGCAGCCCGATCCGGCCGCGCGCGTCGCGGAACTTGGGCGGCAGCCCGGCGGAGAAGGCCGGGTGCTCGAAGGCCATGAAGTAGGTCTCGACCGGGTTGCGCCGGTCGCTGGCCTCCTCGTGGGCGGTGCCGGCCGCGTAGAGGAAGACCTCGCCCGGGCCGGCGGCGAACTCCTGGCCGTGCATCCGGACGCGCATGCGCCCGCGGACCACGGCGATGACCTCGTGGAAGGGGTGGGAGTGGGCCGAGATCGCCCACCCCGGGTCCGGCCGGACGTGGCCGGCGCTGATCAGGCGCTCTGCCGGTAGATGCTCCACGGGCGTTTCTCCCAAGGAGAGATTCTATGCCCGAAGAGCGTGGCGGCAAGCCGAAGAAGTTGGCGCTCCCTCACCTGGCAGCCGCCTCGTAGAGCGCACGTGAACGTTCCTGCCAGCCGCCGTAGAATTCCCCGGAACGGGAGTTGCCGAGGCCGCCCGGCAGGAACATGGCCGCGCGGGCGCGCTCCTTGAGGATGGTCGCCTCTGCGTTCTTCTTCTCGATCGCGATTCGGGCTTCGCATTCCTGCAGCCCCTCGCGAAGCATCTCGTACTGGACGCTGCCGTCCACCCGGTCCTTGCCGGGATAGAGGATGTGGAGTATGGACGGCGTGTACCAGCCGCCTGCGTCGCGCTCCCAGTAATTGGCGGCAACCCGGCCGAAACCGCGGGCGCTGCTCATGATGGCTACTTCCGGGAGTTCCCGCAAATGCCAGCGCGGCGGCAAACCGTTCAAGGCTATGAGTGTCCCGCCGCACCGGGGATAGAGGACGTTGAGGTCGGTCCGGCTCCAGCCCTTGCGGCCGACGCCGCCGCGAGCCCAGTCTGGCTCGTCGAAACCACGGATGTGCGCGTCCAGCGTGACCCGGGCCCCGTTCTCCTTGGTAAATGGTTTTCGCCCTTCGCCGTCGTGGCTCGAACGCGACCAGCCCACCTCGGGCAGCTCGCGGGCCAGATCGGAGGCCATGGTGAGCAGCGTGGGAGGCGCGAAATCGTAGAAGATCCCCCAGTGGATCGAATCGGCCAACTGCTTTTCCCTGACGTGCGCGACGAAGGCCTTGGCGAACGGCATCCACAGCTTGTTGAACTCCGGCGTTCCGGGCGCACCCAAGTCCAGGGTGGCTCTGGTTGCCCCGTCCACCAAAGTGACCGCTACTTTCGGGTTCTTGACAGTCTCAATCTGGTGAACGTGCGCCGTCAGCGCCAGCGGCTTCCGGTAGTTCCTGCGCGCCAGTCCCAGGAAGCGATCCAACAAGGTCCAGTCATATTCGTACCCATCGCCCTTCTTGACCCAGGGCACCATGGACTCGGCGTTGCCCATCTCGGTGTTGCAGATCAACGGCACCTGCACCAGATTGTTGCCCAGGCCGCCGAGCCACTCGACGCACTGCTCGACCCGTTTCCAGTGCTCCTCGCTCCAGGGGGCCAGGTTGTAGCCCTTGGCCACGGAATACGGCGACTCCTCGATGCCCGCGAAGGTGGTCCATTCCGGCGGCGGGGGGAGGGTGAACCCGGTCACGGCGACCTTCACGTCCAGGGCGCCCTCGGGCATACCCGCGGCCCGGACGGTGAGTTTCCCCCGGTATTCGCCGGGTGCGGCGTCCTTCGGGACGCTCACCGTCAGCCAGATGGTCTGGCTGGAGCCGGCCGGCACGCCGGCCGGCGGAGTGGCGCTCAACCGGTCGAAGAACGCCAGCTTCCCGAATGCCTCCAGCGACCAGTTCGCGATGCCCATCGATTTGGCGTGCCGATACATGGCCCGCACGTGGAAATCGGTGCGCATGCTGCCCTTGGTGTAGTTCTCGATGGCTGGCAGGGGTGTGGGGATGCCGTAGCGCACCAGGACCGCCGCGGAGGGGATCACGGCGCCCCCGCCGCCGGTCAGGTCGCTCACCGTCGCCGTGAGATTGCCCAGGGCGGCGGACGAGCCGATCACCGCCTGCCCGGAGAACTGTCCGCCCCGGGCGGCGACGATCTCGACCGGCCGGGCCTTCACGCCCGGCTCCAGGAAGTCGGCGTTGAACACCCAGCGGTGGATGTCCTCGCCCCAGAGCTGAACACCCGAAGGACGGCTGACGGGCCGGACCGATCCCTCGGGCTCGGCCACGAGCGACAGGTCCTCCACCCAGAGATGGCCCCACCAGGTGGTCGCGTGTGCGTTGGGATATTGGGTCCAACTATGCGCCACCGGGGCGATGGCCGCCTGGCGCACCTCGATGGCCAGCACATTGGCCCCCTTGCGCAGCCGGTTCCCGGGGATTTCCACGGGGCCGGTGGTGCGATTCCGGAGGTTGTACACCTTTTCCGCAACGGCCAGGATTTCGGGGGTATCTTTCCACTTCGTATTGCGGCCGTGCCACGATTCAATGATGGCATTGCTCCACAAACCGTAGTGCGTCCTTTTCCCAGCCACCTTCCCCTCGTTCTCGTCGGCCGGCATGTAGGCGCCCTTGGGATAGCCCTCGGCGTAGTCATCGGGCTTGAGCGCACCGGCAGCCAGGTGCTTCCGGGCCACCTCCTCCCCGTTGAGATAAACCATGGCCCCTCCCCGGTACGTCACGGAGAGCGATATCCGCTTCACCGCCGCGGGGTCCGGCACGTCGAACCGGATGCGGCCGACCAGCCGACGCACGTCCTGCGGCTGGTCCCAGAAGTGATCCTCCAGCAGCGCAGGGCCCGTGCACACCGGTGCGCGTTGGACCGGCCAAGCGGAGTCGTCGAAATCGGTGGCCTCCCACCCAACCGGTGGGTCGGCAAAGGCGCTGACCGAGCGGACCGCACCGCCCCAGGCGCAGCGCCGGACGGGCACCTCGGTGAACTTCTGGCCCTTATCGTTAACGAAGGGCTCCGACGTCACCGGCGGACGGACGGTCACCAGGTAGCGCCAGTAGCTGGTGAGGGAAACGGCTGGCTCCGCCCCGGCCTTCGGCTCCGCCCCCGAAGCAGTGACTGCCGCGAGACACAGCAAGGCCCACACTTTCATTAGGTTCATTCGCATCATGGCTGTCTCCTCGTCTTCGCGGTTGTTCACTTCTTGCCGGCGCCAACCATCGCCGGCTCGAAGGTCTTGAGCCCGGCCTTCTCCAGGCGCGCGGCCAGGATCCATTGCTCACCGGAGTAAAACAGAGCCAGCTTCAGCTTCGGGTCGTAGGCCACGGAGCTATTGTGTGGGAAATCCTTTTCGATTCGTGGCTTCCCGTCGCTGCAGGGCAGGACCAGGCCGACCCATTTCTTGCCCTCGATGTCGTAGGCCAGGTTGCCGACCTCGCCGTTCGGGCCGTTCTGCCGGCCGGAGGAGAGCACCATGTCCAGCTCCGGAATGTACGCCGGGGAGCGCATGTAGAGGCCCACCGGCGACCCGGGCGAGGAATCGACGGCCAGCTCGCCGCTCTTCATGTCGTAGCGGTACATCGGGTTGCCGCCGTTCGAGGCCCACAGGCAGTCGCGCTTAGAGTCGTAGCAGATGCCGGCGGTGTCGCCGTAGGCCATCGGCAGCCTGGCGCCCTTGAGGGGCAGCTTGCTCCAGGCCCGGCCTTTGACATCGTAGAGATGCAGGTTCCCGCCGGCGTCCCAGTAAACCACGCCCTTGGGCGTGCTGCACATGTTGACCTTGGTCCCGCCGCCGTTCTGCCAGACTGGCGGGTATTCCCACTCGCGCGAGGCCGGGTCGTAGACCCAGGTCCCGCCGCGCATGCAGAAGACTACCTTGCTGGAGACCTGGTCGAAGGCCGCGCCATCCCACAGGTGAATGGGCACGGTCGGCCGGTTCCGGAAGGTCTGGTTGAAGAAGGCGCTGAAACTGGCGTTCTGGTAGGGGAACTCCTCGCCGTAGCCCTGGCTCCAGGTCGCGGTGCGCAGGCTGTAGTGGGCCACGTCGGTGAGGTGGCAGACGCTGTGACCTCCGCCAAAGGACAGCCACTGGTGGCGCAAGGTGTCGTAGGGCGTCGTGCCCCAGGGATGTCCGTTGGGGTTTTTGGGCGGCTTGGGCATCACCGTCCACTGGTTGGCGGGCATCTCCTTGAACAGCTTGGCGATGGCTTCCGGGTCGGGCTTGGCGACCCGGTCGTAGTCCGCCGGCGTGTCGAAGACGATCTTGGCCGAACCGGGCGCCACCCCGGCCTTATCCGAACCGGCATCGGCCGCGCCCGGGTCGACCCTCATGCCACAGGTAACCCGGCCGGTATATTTCTCCACGCCCATGACGACGAAGGCGTCGCTGGAGTCCGCGGCCCCGAAGGCTTCGACCGGCCCGTCCTTCGACGGCCCGGCCAGCAGCTTCCATTCGTTGGCGTCGACGTCGTAGGTCCACAGGTCCTGGGGAGCCGGCGCGTTGCCGTGCGGCGAGCCGTAGCCGCTGCCGAACGGGATGGCTCCATAGAGCACCACTTTCTTGCTCTTGGGCAGCCAGGCCATCACGTGGCCGGCGCGCGGCGCGGGCGCCACCTTCGGCCAGCGCTGCTCCCAGGTGCGCGTCTTGCAGTCGTAGACCCAGGTGTCGGCCAAATAGCCGTCCAGCCGGCAGCCGCCGAAGAGCACGACCTTGTCCTTGCCGTGGCAGGTGACCGCCTGGGAGGCCCCGCGGCCGCAGGGTTCGGTGTCGAGCGCCCGCTCGGCAAGGTCGACGGCCTCGACCAGGGCCTGGCCCTCGACCATCGTCTCGCTCGCGATCTTGCCGCCGACCTTGCCGGCCATGGCCTTGAACCCGGCGCCGGCCTTCTCCAGGGCAGCCAGCGCGGCCTTGGGGACGTTGGCCTCGAGCCCCGAGAGCTTGGCAGCGCCCAGCTTGGCGCCCAGCTTCTCCAGCGCGGCGGCCACCTCGTTGGCCCCGGCGGCCAGATCCTTCTTGGCCTCGGCCTCGCTCTCGGTGACGTGGTAGCGATTGCGGCAGGCGTTGACGAAGGCCGCGGCGCTGGTGTGGGCGGCCCGGGCCTCGGCGTTCAACTCCTTGAGTTCCTTCGACCCCGGCGAGAGTTTCTTCCACTCCTTGCCGCCGGGGCTGAAGGTCCAGGTGCCCGGCGTGCCGCCGTCCTCATCGCTGGTGCCGCCGATCGAGACGATCTCCTTGTTCACCGGGTCGTAGGCCAGCGTTCCGTAGATAAGCCGGAAGTAATCCCGGCATTGGTTGAACCGTGGAATCTTCAGGTCCGTCCAGACGCCGGTCTTCGGATCGAGCGTCAGCGTGGCGTCGAAGAAGTATGCGTAGACCTTGCCATCGTCCGGATTGAAGGCCCACTGATTGTACAACCCCGGGTCCCACTCGTAGGGGTTGACCCCCCGGATGATGCGCACCACGCCGTCCTTGGCGGCCATCAGCGGCACGGTTTTGGTAACGAAGTCGGCCCACGGGGCTTTATTCGGGCCGCTCTCGGTCTTGGTGGGCGCGTTCTCGGGAAAGACGTTGGTCCACTTGCCGAGTGCCGCATCGAAGTGCTCGGTGTCGGCGTGGGCGTCCTTCTTGGCCTCGCCTCCGCTGACCACGAACTTGCCGAGGTTCGGGTCGAAGTAGAAGAGCGGCCTGAGCCGCGCTCCGGTCCCCTCCGAGGACAACCGGACCCAGGTGTTGGCCGGAGCGGACTTCAGGGCCGGGTTGTCGGCCGCGCCTCCGCCGTCCGCCGCGCGCGACGTCTGCGCCGTGGCCAGCAGCATCGCGAAGATCGATCCGATCTGCACTTCCGACTTCATGCCCTTCTCCTCTATCTTGCTGCCAACTCCGCCTTGGGCAACGGCTTCTCCTGTGGCCCCGCGTCGACTCCCGTCCACCCGCCTCCCGCGGCGGCCGAGCGATACATGGCGTCGAGCACCGCCTGGCTGCGGCGGCCGTCGCGGCCTGAACAGACCAGCGGGGCGCCGGTGCGGATGGCCGCGGCCAGGTTGTCCATGGAGTTGAGCCAGGGACGCCCGGCCCGGACCGGTGGTCGGTCCGACCAGGCCCCCGCACGGTACCAGCGCACGCTGTCACCCTCCGGACCGCCGCGGGTGCTCAGGCAGGCGGCCTCCGTCCCGTGGACCTCCAGGCGCTCGTACCAGGTGTCCTCCGGGAAGCAGGTGGTGGCGAAGAACGTTACCACCAAGCCATTGCAGTAACGCCAGGTGGCCGTGCCCAGATCCTCTGCCTCGATCTCGTGGTTCTGCGTCCAGATGTCGCAGCGAACCTCGGAAGGCATGCCCAGAGTGAAGATGATCTCGTCGATGTGGTGGATGGCCTGATTGGACAGAATGCCGCCCCCGTCGAGCTTCTTGGTCCCGCGCCAGCCACCCTTTCTGCGGAAGTAGTCCGGGGTGCGCAACACCTTCAGCGCTGCCGTGGCGGACAGGAGCCGGCCGAAGGCTCCGCTCTCCACAGACATCTTGAGGTCGAGCACCCTTTGCTCGTGGCGGAGCCCAAAGTCCACCGCCAAGAACCGATCAGCCGATTCGGCGGCGGCGATCATCTCGTCGGCGGCCGGGAGCGAGGCTTCCATGGGCTTGGTGGTCAGGACGTGCCGGCCGGCCCCGAACGCCTGGCCGGCCAGCGCCCCGTGCAGACCGGTGGGCGTGACCACCAGGACCGCCTCGGCCCGCGGGTTCCTGAGCCAGGGAGCCAGCTCCGCGGTGTGCGGGACCCCTAGTTCCGTCCCGGCCTTCGCGCCGAGTTGCTCGTCGCGATCGCAGACACCCACCAGTTCGCAACCCGGCGTGGTCAGGAGCTCCCTGGCCCGCACCCGGCCCATGCCCAATCCGACGACCACAAAGCCAACGGGCTTATCCTCATAGGAGCGCACGGTCTGCGACCGGGGCGCGGCCGCCGCATAGACGTTCCGAGCCTCGGACTTCGGCCAGGCCCGGCGGACCAGCTCGGTCGTTCGCAGGCTGGCTTCGGTGTCCGACAAGCCACTGCCCTTTGGGTTATGGGTCTCGATGCTGACCGGCCCGGCCAGGCCCGCGGCCTGGCAGGCCGCCAGGACCCGTTCCCATGGGACCGGGTCGGAGGTCAGCTCCGGGAGGATGCTCTCGGCCTTCACGTGGACCATCTTCGAGCGGCGGACGTTCTTGACGATGTAAGCGGCTTCGTCGGCGCGGCGTTCGGTCGAGTTCCAGGTGTTGTAGGCGTCCCAGGCCAGGCCCCACTCCGGACGGCCGAGGGCGTCGAGAACGGCCAACGCTTCCTCGGTGGTCTGGCCGCAGTTCTCGATGGCCAGCACCAGTCCGGCCTGGGCGGCGCGGTCGGCGATGGGGCGGAACATCTCCAGGACCCGTTCGAGCGCTCCGGGGGTGGTTCCCAACGTCCCCTCCTGCCCGGGCTGCCAAAAGTTGAACGCCCGAACCAGGCGGCAGTCAAGCTCGTCGGCCGCGCGGATGATGGCCTCTAGCTTCTTGCGCTCGGCGCCCTGTCGCTCGGCATCGGGCAGGTGGACCTTGGCCAGCGAGGTCTCGAGGGCCCCGAGCTTCATCCCGTGCTTCCGGAGCAGTCGTTTGACCTCGACGAGGTCGTCGGCGCCGAGGTCGTGCAGCTTCTTGCCGAAGATGGCGCCCCGGAGGTCGCAGCGCTCGAAGCCCCAGGATTGAAGGAGGGGCAGAGCCTCGCGCAGATCACCGTCGAGTTCGTCGCTGAAGATGGAGAGAAACATGGGTCTTCCTTTCCGGCGGGGCGGACCGGGCACTCGTCGCCACGCGCGACCCGGGCCCTTCCGCACAACCGGATATACCCCGGCCTAACCGGCCGTGCCTATCGGGGAACGTGCGATCAGATGCGGTTTTCGATCAATGCGCGACAGGATCTTTTGCCCAGGTATGGCCGCTGGCCCGCCGGTAGTCCGACGGCCGAATGCCCACCGCCCCTCTGAACACGGCGCAGAAATGGCTGAAGGAGTCGTAGCCGACATCCCGAGCGATCTGCGCAATGGACATGCTGGATTCGAGCAGCATGTGTTTGGCCTGGGCCATGCGCAGACTGGTGAGAGTCTCCACCATGCCCCTGCCGGCCGTCGTCCGGAAGATCCGCGCCAGGTGGGGGGCGGAGACGTGCACCGCCGCGGCGACCTCCCCGCGGGACAGCCGCCGGTGCAGATTGCTGCGCATGTAGGCCTCGGCCCGGGCCACCAGTTCCTGATGATAGCCGATGTTCAGCGCCGGGGCCTCGGCGCGGGAAGCCTTACCCTGAGCGGCAGCGCTCCGACACAGGCCGATCAGCAGCCTCACCACCAGGGCCTCGGTTAGTTCGCCAGCGTTGGCCCCCGGGCTCTCTCGCATCTCGGCGACCAGTGCATGGAGGTCGGCGGCGAGTTCCTCGGGCATGGCCATGACCCTGCCGGTCAGCGCACCCAGGCGGAGCGTCCGGTTCTGGAAGACCACATAGAGATAGCCCGGCGCAGGCCCGCCGCAGCGCGGTGCGCGCAGTGCTCCGGGGGCGATCAGCACGGAGTCCCGAGGACCCAACTGGTAGTCGTGGCCGTCGACGGTCGTGGTCACCTTGCCGTAGACAACACAGTACCACTGGTAGCCTTTGTGCCGGTGAGGATGGTGGGTGAAGTACTCGCGCCCGGCTTCCTTGTAGGCCAGATGCTGGATCTCGATCGCCGGCAAACGCCTGCCCATGAACTCTCAGTGTAAAGGGTGCTTGAGCGCAAGCAAGCACATCCGTCCTGAAACGAGGCTTTGCCCCCGAGTGCAACCAGGCACACAAGGATGCAACCGCTGACATTGTCGCCGCCCGAGCGCCGGTGTAGATACCTCGAAACAATGCTCCGCGGGGACGGGCCCGCGAGCCGGGACTCTGAGGAGGATGTGGAGATGCCCAAGATCGCGATGATCGGCGCCGGCAGCGTTATCTTCTGCAAGACCCTGGTTAACGACATCCTGGCCACCCCCGCGCTCAGGGACAGCGAGATCTGCCTGATGAGCCGGACCAAGCCGAAGCTCGACCGCATGGAGGGCTTCGTCAAGCGGATGGTCAAGGAGAACAGCCTCAAGGCCAGGGTCTGGTCGACGCTCGACCGGCGGGAGGCCCTGAAGGGCGCCAAGTACGTGATCGTGATGATCCAGGTCGGGGGCCTGGACGCCTTCAAGCTGGACTACGAGATCCCCATGAAGTACGGCGTGGACCAGTGCATCGGCGACAGCTTGGGGCCGGGCGGCGTATTTCGGGCTCTCCGGACCATCCCGGAGCTGGCCGGCATCAGCCGCGACATGGCCGAGCTCTGCCCCGGCGCCATCCTCCTCAACTACGCCAACCCCATGGGCGCTAACTGCCTGGCTCTCGGGCGCGTCTCGGAGGTCCCATACGTCGGCCTGTGCCACGGCGTGCAGACCACGCTCGACCTGATCAGCCGCTACGTGGGCGTGCCCAAGGAGCGGGTCGACTACCTTTGCGCCGGCATCAACCACATGGCCTGGTTCCTCAAGCTCACGGAGAAGGGCACCGACCGGGACCTCTACCCGGTGCTGCGCGCCAACTTCGAGAAGCCCGAGTACTACGTCAACGAGAAGGTCCGCGGCGAGACCATGCGCCAGTTCGGTTACTTCATGACCGAGAGCACCGGGCACCTCTCCGAGTACCTGCCCTGGTTCCGCTCCAGCGAGCGGGCCATGAAGCTGTACTGCGACCAGCCCGGATTCGGCGGCGAGACCGGCGCCTACTACAACTACTGCGCCATGCTCGACGGGAAGTACAAGGGCGTCGACTATCTCAAGTACGAGTCGCCCAAGATCGAGCGCCGCAGCGTGGAGTACTGCTCGTACATCCTGGAGGCGGTCGAGACCGGCGTGCCCTTCCGCCTCAACGGCAACGTCCGCAACGACGGCTACATCACCAACCTCCCGCAGGGCTCCTGCGTGGAGGTGCCGGTCTTCGTGGACAGCCAGGGGCTGCATCCGGCGCGGGTCGGGGCTCTGCCGGCCCAACTTGCCGCCCTCAACCAGACCAACATCAACGTCCAGACGCTGGCGGTCGAGGCGGCGCTCTCCGGCGATCCGGAGCTGGCCATGGCGGCGGTGGCGCTCGACCCGCTGACCTCGGCGGTCTGCACGCTCGACGAGGCCCGGCGGATGGCCGCTGAGATGCTCGAGGCCGAGCGCCAGTGGCTGCCGCAGTTCAAGGGCCGGGAGCTGCGGGCCGTGCCCGCGGTCAAGATCCCCAAGAACGTCAAGCCGGTGGACGTGCCCACCGACCCCGCGCTGGCCATCGCCAACCGCTTCGGGGAGCTGGCCAAGCGGGAGACGCGGTAGTCACCAACCTGACCAACTGAGGAGGGGCGGCCCATGGCGACTTCCACCGACCTGCGCGCGGCGATCCAGGAGGTCCAGCAGCAGCTGCCTGCCGAGCAGTTGCCGGCGGAGGGAGAGCCGCTGCTCGATGGCGAGGCGGGCTGGACCTCGCGTCTGGGGCGGCGGGTGGGGGCGCTGCCGTGGTGGGTGATCTCGGCTGCGACCCATGCGGTGCTCTTCCTGCTGATCGCCCTGCTGGCCACGGCGGCGGCGCCGGTGAAGCAGGACGAGGTGGTGATCAGCACCGACGTGGTCAAGCAGAAGCCGCCGGAGTACGACCCCGAGAAGAAGCGGGACGTCTTCAAGAACACCAAGGACGTGCAGGCCGAGACGCAGGTCGACAACCCGGTGGTGGTGCACGAGAAGGTCGAGGAGGCGGAGACCTTCCAGACCGACAACCAGATGGACAAGAACACCGCCCGCGGGCAGGAGGACGC